>Ga0265297_10004229_pt1 | contig 23887 bp, 25 predicted proteins | sample Munlanlwell13791_FD_192502 | JGI IMG/M metagenome (GOLD analysis project Ga0265297, IMG submission 192502) | Leachate microbial communities from a municipal landfill in Southern Ontario, Canada - Leachate well 137-91 | ecosystem: Engineered > Solid waste > Landfill > Unclassified | place... | reverse complement strand
ATGCAATTGACCCAAGAAGAAGCGACATCAAAAAAACAAACCAAACAAAATAGTCTTTGAGCAAAAACTGCCAGCGCGGCTTGGGACAAATGCGCTCATTCTTGATTTTTTGCAAAACTTTGTCGCCAAAATTATCCATCCCGTTAGCAGAAATTTGACTTTGAAAAATCAAAGCAAATTTCAGTGATTATATTATGTAAATTATATATCTATAAGCCCTATAGCTATTACTTTTGGTCGAAAACCGGTCAAGCTTTCACTACCGGGCATGATTTATTTTCTGAATTCAATTCCTTTTTCTTCAATTATTTTCTTCAACTGTTTTTTCGCCCGGTTGATGAGCGTCGCCACTGTCCCCAGCGGCTTTTCCAAAATGTCAGATATCTCCTTGTAATCTTTCCCTTCAATGAATTTCAAAACAAGCACTTCTTTGTATTTTTCGTCGAGTTCTTGGAGCAAATCGCGAACTGCCTCGCCTTCAAACTTGCGCTCTGTGTTGAGCGCCAGGTCCTCATCATTGGCAATGAATTTCAAAAAATCCTCATCGGCCTCAAACTTTATTACCTGCGGACGAGACTTCGTCTTTCGCCACTGACTGATCACCTGATTGTGGGCGATGCGGTATATCCACGAGGAAAATTTGAGACTTTGATCAAAATCATTGAGATAGCGGTAGGCTTTCACGAAAACTTCTTGAAGAAGATCCTCCGCATCCTCACGGGTTGAAGCTGAAATGCGCATGATATACCGCGTAAGCTTTTCGGTATATCGATCCACTAGGCACGAAAAAAAGTCCTGATTCTCGATCGTCAGGGCGACAAGCTCCTCATCTGTTTTCCCGCCACAATTGTCTTTTTCGAACATCAAATTTTTTTCAGAATCAAAATGGAGCACCTGAGCCTCCTAAATTGAGAATATCTCCCCCAACCGAAAGCACAAGCAATTCTATAGCTATCCAGGAAATGATCAGAAAGAGTATTGAGCAAAGAATGATAAACCCTATTTTTCTTCTATCTTTCGGCTGAAATGTCCAGGAAGAATAATTTTTCTGTTTTAATTCTTCGAATAACCCCTCATCTCCTTTTTTTATTCTTCCGGCAAAAAATATTGCAGCCAAGAAAATTATTATCGGTACGAATGTCATAAGAAGAATCGGGGAGAAAATGATATCCAAGATGGAGTCGCTGTATTTAAATATATAGTAAAGTTGTTTGGGAAGAGCGAAAAACAATATGAGAAGCGATAAGAGCAGAAACGGAGCATCCACTATTATGACTCCGAGCGATATCCTTCTTTTCCAATAATAACCCTTTTCTTTTATTGCCTGAACAATAGACGTTGCATCTTCTGAATCTTTAATAGTTTTCGTAGGCAAAAGAAAGGCAATCATCCCCAGTATTGTCAGGCAATTTGCGAGTCCTATCAATCCAAATTTTTTCGTTCCCTCCCAGCTTCTCCATTCCTTGAAACGAATCCAGCCCGAAAATATTCCGGCTATCACTGAACATGCAACCAAAATAAGCAGAGTGACTATCAAAATTTGGCTAGCCAAGAAAAATTGATAAGATGTCTTAGCGGGAGCGATATTCTTGATCCAAAGGTCGTCGGTAAAAAATTTCGAGGGCGCATTGATTTCAATTTTCGTATATTTCACGTCAGTACTCGGACTATTGTAGAACGCTTCAAGTTCCTTATCCATATAAATCCCCCGATCGTAATAGTATCCTGTTTTTGTGTATCCCTTGATGTCCGAAAAAACATCCGGCGTCACATGTCCAAAAATTCTGATCTCCGCCGGCACAATTTTGCTGCCATAGACGCTCGTCGGCATCAAAGGAAAGAAGATTCTCTCGGTCGGGAAAGAGACGAAAACTCCTTTCTGATTCACATCGGATTTTCTCCCTGAGTAATCATATCCAACTGCATGGGGAACATTAGGAATATTTTCCATTGTATCAACTGTAGCCGCACTAGACGAATTGATCCAAGAAACAACAAAAGAATATTCATTCCCAATATATTTCTGAAGAACGGGAATTGAATTTGAATCAATTTTCAAGCCTTTTTTGGAAAAATATTCATTGAACCCTTGAGCAGTCCGCGCGGTAACTATTTCCGAGGTTATGCCCTCTTTCTCGAAATGCTCATAGACCACCACATCCGGTCTCAAGGAACTTTTGACACTTCCCCCAAGAGAAGTGCTTTCTGGCATGGAATCGTCAAAACTATTTGAAGCTGATAGAGTATTTTGGAAAAGAAAAAACAGGGGAATTGTATATATCTGAGTCGCCTGCAGCCAGCTTTTCGCGTCGTCCAGGTTTGACTGGGCTTTTTCGGAAATTTCTTCTCCCATGAGACTCGGGAGTTTTGCCACCACATCAACGGCAACTTTGTTGGGGTCGGCCGGTACTGGAAAAATCCACATTGTTTTTCCTTCATTGAGATCGCCGACACCGACGCTCAAAATCATTTTTTCCACGCCCTTTTCATAGTTGATGAACGCCTGCTGATTGGTTTCATCCGCGAAGTCCCAACGATCCGAATAGGGATCAAAATGAATAACTCCCCCATCCGCCAAAACAAAACAGGGCGCAAGAAAAAATGCCAGCACGAAAAAGGTGATTATTTTTTTCATATTTTTATATTAAATAGTTGCTTATAGCTCCAACTCGCTCACCTTCTCCCAACTCCTCTCATCCAACACGACCAGCTTGTTTTCTCCGATCACATAGAGAAAATTGTCGATATATATCGCCCGCTTGGCTTGGATTTCGGATACAGCTTTCACAAGGCTCAAATTGTCATCAGAGTATGAGAAAATATATCCGCCTTTTGACCCCGGCAAAAAGAAAATCTGATGCTTTGCGTCCAAAAGAAAAGCGTGATGGGTCGCGGAAATTTCGGAATAATATTCGTCGAGATTATACTTCGAAATTTCTCGCGGATTTCCCGGATCACTCACATCAAAAAGAGAAACTTTCACTTTGCCCGATTCTTCCCCCACTCCCAAAATTTTGTCTTTCGTAATCGGATGAAGATATGACGAATAGCCAGGAATTTTGAGCTCGCCTTTTTTGACTGGATTCGCGGAATCGGACAAATCCAGAACATACAGCGGATCAACTTGCTTGAAAGTGACGACATATCCTTTGTCTTCGATGAAACGAACGGCATATATCCGTTCCCCTTTTCCAAGATCGATCACTGATCCTTGAGTTTTGAGCCCTTTGTCCAAAACATACACATCATTGGCCGTATTGTCTGAATTGCGATCCGCACCGAAACCGAATCCCCAGCTCAGGAAATTTTCTCCGACAGTTGTGGCTGCGCGCAAATTACCCTTGTATTCATCAAGAGAAAATTGATTGAGAAGTTTCCCTGGCACACGCCCGGTCGAGTCGATGCTCAAATTTTTTGCATCTATTTTCACAATCCCTGTGCTGTCGAGATCGCGGCGATGATTTTTGAGAAAATCACTCATCCGGTTGGATATTTCGTTTTGATTTTTGAGCCGATCATCCGCCGAAAATGAATTCTGATAGCGGCTGACAAGCTCCCGCATTTCAGTCATTTTGGCGGAACTGGAAATATCATATTCTCCAAGATTTTTGAGTTTTGCTACCAGCCAATCGGGCGCCAAATCCTTGTTCTCACTAAAAAAAGAGTGAAGCATTGCCACCGCGTCACCGGGGTTATAATACGTAAGATAAAGGGCATTGGGCGACATATATACGACTGAATAATTTTGACTGCTTGACCCCATGAAGGATATGCTTTTCTCCATCGATCCGTTTTCCGGATCAATGATCATCGCCGTATAGGTTGTGTCCATCGGGACAACTGCCTCTGGATGATATATATCCGTACATTTCAGCGAAAATTCGACTCCTTTGACAACAAGCGGCTTCAAAAGGCAAGACCTATCATCGCTAAAATCGGTTTTGATGGCAAGATATATTTTCCCATCATACTCTCGAACCCCGACGATCGAAGTAGAGCTTTTTAGCTCGGTATTCCAAACTTCTTTTGGATTTTTGGGATCCGTAACGTCATAGCCGTATATTTTGCTCGCGTTTTGGTTCCAATAGTATCTTTCCGTCGGAATGACGACAAGAGTTTTCCCGATCAGCAGCAAATCCCCGCTTTTGTCGATTTTGAACTCAACCTTGAGATCCGTCGGCGGAAAAGCCTTGATTGCTTCCGTCCCGCCTATTTGCTGAGGTGGAAATATTTCTCTTGATACGCCCGACCCGGAATCCATATCTGGCGCAGTCATTGGCACGAACTGCGGATGCGGAACTGAAAAATATATTTCCTTTCCGTCCGTTTTCACCGCGTCCGGTTCATCGATTCCCGCCACTTGGACATTCGTCCCTGAAACGCGGCTCGGCCCTCCGCCTATGCCAGTGGGTTGCGGCGCGCCCGTTGCGTCGCTGTTTTTCATTGCCATCGTTTCGAGGCTCATTCCACCACCTTGTCCGCCATATGATCCGGAAACGCTCTTTGCTTTCTCAAGATAATCTTTGAATTCCTGCTCGCTCGCAAATTTTTTGATCTCAACATTTTTTTCTTTCGGATTCACAATTCCCGTCTCGCCAAGCGGAGCCAAACCGGCCGGCCGCTGATATTTTGAAAAAATGAAAAATATGCCGACCAGAAAAACAGCGGCAATCGAAACAATCCAGATATATTTCGAATTCGAACTTTGATTTGTGCTTTTTTCTTCAAGCATTTTTTTGACGTAAATATTTATTTTTTCCAATATTTCAAGCAGCTTTTGTTATTTCTTGAGCTCTTTGAGCTTCCTCGTCGGTTTCAGCAATTAAAGCGTTTCCATCTTTTCCTAATTTATCCGACGTGACGAGAATAATTTTTCTCAAACTTTCTAAAGAATTCCTGGCAGCATTGATATCTCTCCCATCTTCCCGATGGCCTTGACCAATAAAAGTTTCTGGCATATTTTGAAGCCTGCCCTGATTCATTTTGTATTGAGCAATCGTTTCTGCCAAATATTTTTCCATGCCCTGAATCGATTCTTGCCGCATAATTTCTTCTTGGCTCTTTTTGAGTCCCAGCATTTCCAACAGATTTCCCATATTTTTATTTATATTTTTAGGAATTATATTCTACCTCATTATACCACACAAAAAAATGCCGACAATTCGGCAAAAGAACTGGGGCCTGCCGAACTGGCAAACCCCGAAAGGCGAGATTCTTTAGCGGGAGGCGCACTCCACCAAACCCTGTTCTTTCCTTCTCAGAGCTAGCTGGATTTTTTCTTTGATTTGCCCCTGGCTCCCGTAGCGCTCCTGCACCTCGACATCCGTAAATGAAACCACCCGGATAATTGTTTTCTTTTCCCTGCAAGTCTTTATGTCCCTGAGAACTACGCTAGCCATTTCACACCTCGTTTTTCGTATTTTTTGGGATATCCCCCTATTTTTTTATCCCATTGAATCTCTGACACGTATTACGATGCAAAAATTTGAAATGTTTCAAAGAAGTTTTTTCTTTTCGGGCTGCTGGAAATCTCACATCGCTTCGCTCTTTGAAACCCATCGGCTTCAATACTTCCGCCACGGGAAAACTCCCGTTTTCCCGACCCCTTTCCTGGTTCGATTCGGGCTGCTGGGAATCGAACCCAGCCTACAAGACCCCCAGCCTTGCGTACTGCCGATATACTACAGCCCGCCGTCTATTTTTGTTGTCTCTCAAGATCGGCTATTTTTTTCTCATACCCCTTCCCTTGCTCCTCGAGCTGCTTTTTCAGCTGGATGTTTTCCTCTTCGAATTTTTCCGCCTTGTCGCTCAAATTTCCGACAGCTATCATGAGGCTACCCAACTTTTCCCGTTGCTCCCAAAGCTTGTCATAGACTTCTTTCATTGCTCTTGTTATTTTTTCAGAATCATTTTTTAACTCTCCCATGTATTTTTTCTTACAAATTACCTTTAAAAATTAGCACGAAAAAAGGAAAAAGGGAAGGTGTTTTCGCTGAAACTCCTTCCCTTTCTTTTTTCGCTTTTTCCTCTCTCTGAAATAAAGACTTAACTCATGCTGTGTTCTGCTTTTGACTTTTCCCACTCCCAGGGTGAATCCTGGCATTTGCATTTGCAAAAGCCGAAAATATTTCTTTTGATTTCTATTCCACACACTTTACATTTTTCTTGGATACCGACGTACGGACCCAGAAGTCGATAGTCGCTTACCTTCTTATGTCCCTCTGGATACCCCAATCCCAAGCCATCTCCACATAACAGTTCTGTCATAGCAGCTTTTTCCTCCGAGTTAAAAAGATTTAGGCCAAGTAACAGGAATTTATGGGAGTCCCACACTCTGCACAGCAAGGCATACCCGTTGTTCCGCTGGGAATGATTTTCCCTCCACAGCAACGAGTTATTGCATCTTTCTCTGATTGCAAAGCTTCTGCTTGTTCTTGAAATCCCTGTCTTATCTCATCCAAAAAAGTTTCCGACATATCTCTTTTCCTCCCGCTTCTGGTTGTTAAAAAACAAAAAACCCGGCGCTTTTTCGCCGAGGAGAGAGTTCTATGCTTTTTGGTCCTGACTAGTTATTGATCTTATAAAGCACTCTACTTAGCGAAAAAGACATGGCTCCAAAAAAGAGCACGAATGCAAGCACAAACAGAATCAGGTTGTTCGCTAAGATCATCTTCATACCAGTTTTGAGTTTACAAAATTCTGAAATATTCGTCAAGACCAAGTTATCCACTTTTTGCCTCCTATAATCAAGGATCTATTACAATAATTCGCAGATTGATCAAGAAAAGTCAAATTTAACACAATTGACGCTATAATCCCAATATGCAAGAATTGAAACAACAAATCTATACTGTTGGGAGGACTCATGTCCAGAAAGGATAAATTCGATGCCTGGTGTCGGAGTTGGCGAACTCCGGTTAGCAAGAGAGACGCCTGCTACTTTTTTTTGCGGCCATTTATTGACATGATTCTACGACTGGCAGGCTCCAACATCAATATGCTGGAGTCACTCTAGATTCAATCCCAAAATGGCAAATGAAATTCGTCCCAGCCATCACAAAAGGGCGAACCCGCGAGTTCGCCCTTGATCTATTTTTGGATTACTATTTCAAAACGGCATATTTCACCACCACTGAATCATCGTTTATCTTTTCAACACTGACCAATTTTAAATCCTGGTCAAAATCACCACCGAAGATGCCAAGACCATCGCCGAAAATTTTCGGCTCAATTGTCAGCCAAATCTCGTCGATCAATTTCTTTTTCAAAAATTGCGAATTCAGAAACGCGCCACCACCAAGAACAGCCGAATCATATCCCATCTTTCTCAGCTCTCCTAAAACTTTTTCTTCATCACCCGAAACCCATTTCACGTCTTTCGTTTCCGGCGGATTTTTTTCGAGCGTGAAAACAACATTCAACCTGCCCGGCAAGGGCTTGGGAAAAGTCTTGAATGTTTTTTCTCCCATCAGCACGACTCCGTGCTTTTTTGTCGTCTCAAAAAAATATTTCTTGTCTTCTTTTGATGTCCAATCAGGAAAATGATCGCTTGTTTTTGCGATCTTCCCGTCCGCCGTCATCGCCATCATGAGAATAATTTTCATACTCGCAAGAATGAGAAAAATATTCAAGTTTTGAGAGTATCGCGCTCTGCTCTAGGATATTTATAGGCCAGAGCGGTTTAGTTTACTCGAAAAACCGAATGTTTTGTGAATATATTAAAACAGTCCACTAATCACTCCATCCTCATCCACATCGATATTTTCCGCTGCCGGAACTTTGGGGAGACCAGGCATCGTCATCATATCTCCCGCGATTGCCACAATGAACCCGGCGCCGTTGGAAAGCCGCAACTCTCGAACATTGAACGTGAATCCCTCCGGACGACCAAGCAGTTTTGGGTCATCCGAGAGAGAATATTGGGTTTTGGCGATGCAAATCGGCACTTTGTCGAGGCCTTCCGCTTCCAGCATCACCATTTGCTCTTTGGCCTGCTCGGAAAATGAAAACGAACCCGCGCCGTATATTTCCTTTGCAATGGTCTCAATCTTTTCAGGAATAGATTTCTTTTCGTCGTACAGCGGAGCAAATTCCGATTCTTCATTTTCAATTGTTTCGAGGACAACTTTCGCCATTTCAATTCCACCTTCTCCGCCCTTTTTCCAAACGTATGAACGGGCAAATTTTGCACCCAATTCCATCGCTTTTTCCTCCACCAATTTAATCTCTTCTTCCGTATCGGTCGGGAAAACGTTGATCGCAACCACCGCCGGCACGCCGAATTTTTTCAAATTTGCCAAATGCTTTTCGAGATTGACCGCTCCTTTCGAAAGAGCGTCCAGATTTTCTGAAATTAGATTTTCTTTATCGATTCCGCCGTTATGTTTAAGCGAACGAATCGTCGCAACGATTACAACTGCATCGGGTTTGAGCTTCGCCAAGCGACATTTGATGTCAAAAAATTTCTCCGCTCCAAGGTCCGCTCCAAATCCCGCCTCTGTGACGGCAAAATCTCCCAGTTTCAAGGCATATTTGGTCGCGAGAATACTATTGCAGCCGTGCGCAATGTTCGCGAACGGGCCGCCGTGGATCAAAGCCGGTGTATGTTCCAGAGTTTGCACCAAATTCGGCTTGAGGGCGTCCTTGAGAAGGGCTACAAGAGCCCCTTCGGCTTTCAATTCCCGCGCATAAACCGGTTTCCGGGAACGGTTGAGACCAATGATAATATTTCCCAATCTTTTTTTGAGATCGGCAATGTTTTCTGAAAGGCATAAAATCGCCATGATTTCCGAAGCGACGGATATATTGAATCCTTCCTCTCGCGTATAGTCGCCTGACTTTTTTTCGATCTTGAGATCAACTTTTCGAAGCGCCCGGTCGTTGAGATCAACGCAGCGTTTCCAGGAAATATTTTGAAGATCGATTTCGAGTTCGTTTCCAAAATATATATGATTGTCGACAAGAGACGCCAAAAGATTGTTTGCCGCCGTCACAGCGTGAATATCGCCCGTGAAATGCAAATTGATATCCTCCATCGGCATCACCTGCGCGTATCCTCCGCCGGCTGCGCCACCCTTGATGCCCATACAAGGTCCGAGTGACGGCTCGCGGAGCGCCAGCACGGATTTTTTCCCAAGTTTATTGAGCGCCTGTGCGAGACCGATTGAAGTCGTTGTTTTTCCTTCTCCGGCCGGCGTGGGGTTGATAGCCGTCACGAGGATCAGTTTCCCGTCCTGATTTTTTTCGATCTTTTCCCAAAGAGAGGGTTTCAGTTTGGCTTTGAAATCGCCATAAAGCTCCAAATCTTCTTCGCCAACGCCAAGAAGACCCGCAATGTCTTTCACGGGTTTCATTTGGGCTTTTTGCGCGATTTCAATGTCGGAAAGCATACTGGCTTACTAAAGAATAAAGCAAAATATTCGAGTTTCGAGAGTATTGCGTGCATTCGTCCGGCTTTGCCGGCGAATAGCCTACTCGAGAAACAGAATATTTTGTGAAAAATTTCTATTCCAATATCCCGTCCAAGTTCACGTCATAAAGTATGCCCTCCTGGATCAGACGATAATCTGTGATTTCTTGGTCAGAAAACCAGTGCTTGATTTCCATTTCCGCTTCTTCAGGAGATCCGGAAGCGTGAAGAAGATTGCGTACTGCGCGTTTGTCCATGTCTCCCATTTGGTATGAATCAAGGACATAGTCACCGCGAATTGTTCCCACATCCGATGTCAGAGGCTCCGTTCCTCCAGTGAGCTTTCTGACTATTTTCACTGCATGCGCGCCCTTCCAGACCATCGCAATAACCGGACCACTGGTCATATATCTTTTCAAATTATTCAAAATTATTTCGGTGATAGCAATCGGGTCCATCGAAGGCGGCTCAAGACCTTTGTCCTGATATCCTTTGATCGTTTTTTCTCCAGTCACTCTCCGCCACTGGGGATCAAGAGTATAGTGTTTGTCAATATGCTCTTCCGTTGGCACCAGCATTTTGACCGCCAAAAGCTTGAGTCCGACCTGTTCGAATCTTTTGATGATTTCCCCAACCAATGATCTTTGCACGCCGTCGGGCTTGATGACCACAAGCGTCCTTTCTTCTTTGAAGTGCTTTTCCATTTTTTTGAAATTTATTTGATTACAAAAATATTAGCGAATCCCGCTAACAAAAGCATACTAGCAGAAAAAAATATTTTTGGCAAAAAGAAAAGCCGGTCTTCCGAAATGTTCCTCGGAAAACCGGCTTGCGTGGCACGCTTTGACTTCAAAGAGGAGGCCAAGATGGCAACTGCCGCTCAAACCATAGCCTCACGCGCGTACTCAGGAGGTAGCGGTTGGGCGAGACCTGCAATTTGGGCGAGACCTGCAATAAGGATAACAGTTTGCGAACGAGAATCCATATAAGGGTCCCGCCCGAAAGGATGATCAGCCACTCCATACGTGGGTTAACCTCCCCCCCATATCGCGCTATGCCCATGGCATCCACGCAAAGCGCAAGAGCAACACACATCGGCCATAAAATGAACATTTCCAGGCGACTCATAATATCTCTCCCTCCTCGGAGAATTTCAGTTGACTTTTGTTGACTGCTTATGCGGTTGCGGCTGCAACCTTTGCCACCGATACAAGAATCTAGCAGCAGCTACAAATATTGCGCCAATAAGAATTGTGATGCGTTCGTTGGGTATAAGAGATCCAATCGCCCAACTGAGCGCACCACTTGAAATAAAAAGTATGCCAAGGAACGATAAAATGAATATTACCATAATCTCTCTCCCTCCCCGGAAAATATTCCTATGGATGCAGCCCACAAGTTATCGCCACACCGATCAAAGCTAAGACGAGAAAGGCCGCGAAGCCGATCCAGAAAGATTCGATTGATTCCTTCGATGACCGCCTATATTCATTTTTATCGGAATCTTGCCTGACATACAATCCTTTCGCCATGACATCTCCTTCTTTTCTTGGGATATATGCATTTTTTAAGTTGCTATTTTTTTGCGACGCACTGCCGCAATGGTTTATTTTATCACGAAAAATGACCTGTGTCAATCAGCTGTGAAACAATTGATAAATCAGGCTTTCACAAGGCTTTTTAGGGTCTTATCAAAAGTCAGCATTTTTTGAGGCTTGGCTTTTTTAAGGTTTAGTTGCCTTTAAAATAGTTTGTCCTCGTTTTGTCATTTCAAATTTGAATTCGCTATATTCCGTTGAAAGATCCGGCTTAATTAAGACTTCAACGCCCAGACCCTCCATTGTCTCTTTTTGAAAATACTGGTCGAAGATGAAATTTCCAAGGGAATAATATATTTTTTTGTTTTTATAGATTTCACTTGTCTGAATCACATGTGGATGGCCACCGACAATGAGCTCGGCTCCAGCGTCTATGAATTTATACGCTTCAGCTCTGATATTTTTTCCCGGATCGCCAACTTGGTATTCCGTGCCCCAATGCGGACAGACAATGACCACATACGATTTGTTCTTCAGATTTTCGATATCCTTGATCGCTTTTTCAAAACTTCCGGCAATGGAATAGTTGTAGTTCACAAAACCGATTTTTGTCCCGCTGATGTTTTTCTCTATCGCTCCGTTGCTGTCTTCTCCCGTATCTCCAAAATACTGAACTCCTGCCTCGTCAAGATTTTTTTTCGTTTGGACAACACCGTCATCGCCCTGATTGAGGATGTGATTGTTCCCAAGATCAACAAGCTTTATATTATTCTCCGCCAGCGCTTTCGCCAGCGCCGGGTCGAAAGTGAACTTCAAATTTTCTTTCACATCCATTGCCGTACCAACACTCACCGAATCATTGTCCGTTATCGGCCCCTCGAGATTGCCGACGACGAGATCGAACTCAGCCAATTCGTCTTTGATCCTTTCGAATATAAAATCATAGTTTCCCTTTCCATATTTTTTCACTCCCTCGCGAATATACCGGTCAAACATCATATCCCCGACGAAAAGAATTTTAACCGGTTTTTTGTTTTGGACGTCCGAGGTCCAAACAGGCGCCGAATTTTCCGGGGTAATAATGTTTTTTTCAGTTAGACTGGCATCCTTCACGCAACCAGAAAGAGCCAGCATAGCCAGAGTCAAAAAAACAATTTTTATTTTTGCATAGTTATTTTGCACTTTTCGTTTTGCGCTTTGCATTCAAAAATTATATCTCCTTTCTCATCCGTCCTCAAAATATTTATATTTCGCGAGTTCAATGAATTCAGTATTGCTTCCGTCGGATGACCATAGGAATTTTTCGCACCTACGGAAATAATAGCGGTTTCCGGACTGACCGCATCCAAAAATTCATAGCTGGTAGAATATTTCGACCCGTGGTGGGCAATTTTCAAAACATCAACATCAACGTTTTCTCCGCTCGCCAGAATTTCATGCTCGGCAGAGGATTCGATATCGCCCGTGAAAAGAAAAGAATTTTCTCCAAAATCAAGCCTTGTAACGACCGACTTGTTGTTTGCGTCGCTCGCGGACGGATCGACGGACGATCCGGGGGAGACGACTGTTAGCTTTGCCTCGCCGAGATCCACTTCATCGCCCCGCATCGCCTCAAGCGTTTCAATTTTGTCATATTCTCGGATATCTTTCCACTCCTCGAAAACCGATGTGTCTTTTTCGGCGCCGGTGGTGAAAACTTTTCCAATCTTGAAATTTTTCGCCACATCGATGAGTCCGCCGATATGATCCCGATCCGGATGCGTCGCAATGACGACTTCGATCTCACGGTCAAAATAGGGAAGATATCTTCCGAGCTCCGCTAGCTCCGTTTTGCCGTTCGATCCGCCGTCAATCAAGACCTGCCGCATCCCCTTTTGGATCAAGATTGAATCCCCTTGTCCGACATCAAGAAAAACAACTTGCAGCGGCCAAGTTTCAACGAATATCTGGTAGCCAAAATACGCAAAGAAAACCAGAAGGATAGAAATTGCAAAATAATATATTTTTGAAACCGAAGTTGACACGAAATGAAAAAATGGTTTAACGTAGATTCAATGAGATGTTCTTTTTCAAATATGGACCAAAAGGAGAAATATGGGAATAGCAGAAGAAAAAATTGCGCTGGCCAACGGGATAAGAGAGATCAAAGAAGCTCATGCCAACAGATGCTTTTATTGCCACAAAGATTTCTCTAACAAGCCTTATTTTCTGACAATTCATCACCAGGATTTCCTCGGCTACATAAAGCTATCCTGGAGAGACCCTTTCGATCGCAAAATAGCCAAGCCGGTCTGCTCCCAGTGTCATCTTGAAATCCATATTGCAGCCGCATCAATGACTCTCGGCCTGTTGAGATCTATTCCCATAGGGATAATCCAACACACCCTAATCAATGAGGTTGGAATGGACAGGAGACTCGCACTTTGCATCATGCACGATCTCCGCAAAATCGGGATATCCAAAAAAGAGGTTATCTATGCTAGCCGTCATATCACGCATCGCATTATCAATCACTCCAAAGTGAATGGATATTACGATGATATGGAGCAAATGCTCGAAGATGCGCTGCGATCCTATTCTCAATCGGCTAATTCTTTGCCCTAAAAGCCGGAAAACTTTTTCCGGCTTTTTCATTTGCCGACAAGGATATTTTTTTGTCTTTTCTTTTGAAATAGTATAGCACCGAAATCAAAAGAATATAATAAACAAAGATATGCTTCCAGCCGAAATTTTTGATCTCGACTGACGACCAGGAGATGCTGGCGAGCCATTGAACAATCTCCAGTTCAAATTTCAGGAGAACATAGGGAACAAAGCCGACCAGTTTTCCCAACGGAACAAAAATAAATCCCGCTATTCCCGCCGCAAACCCCATTCCCATTATAAATGGGATCGCCGGCAAAATGAGTAAATTGGCCAAAGGCGAAATCACGGAAAGTTTTTCAAAATTGGCCAAAATGACCGGCAAAACGAAAACCTGGGCGGCCATAGTCATAAGAATCGTTTCTTTGAGGATATTTTGCTCCCCTGCAAAAAATTTTTTTTCAAATAGGGGATAGACATACACAATTCCCAATGTTGCCAGAAATGAAAGTTGAAATCCCGCGTCATATCTGAGTAAAAGCGGATTGACGGCGAGCATTGCACCTGCCGCGAAAAGAATCGCATTTTGGGAATTCGCCAGTCTCCCCTCTTTCATTGCCCAGATGACCAGTGCGCCCATGATCCCCGCTCTCACGGCCGATGACGGTGCACCCGTCATCAAAACGAACAAAACGATTCCGATCAGTGCGAAAGAAAAAACCTGCTGGCGCCACAATCCCAAAAAAATTCCGAGCCACATGAGGAACGCCGCCACGATTGTCACGTTGTATCCTGAAACGGCGACCGTATGCGTCGTTCCGGTTTTGGAAAAAGCATCGTTGAGCTTCGCCGTCATTCGCTTGCTCCCACCAAGGATCAGGCCTTTGAGATATGCTCCTTCCGGATCGGGAAAAATATCCGTGAGCTTTTCTTCGAATTTATTTTTCACTGCCAAAACGGCCTCATAAAATTTGTTTCCTTTGTTTTTTGCGACCACCGTGATTTGCGCCCTATTGCAGATCCGATAAATTCCGTCTTTAGCCAAATACAATTGATAGTCGAAATTGGAATCTTCGTGGTTTTTCGGTTCTTGCAAATCACACTTCACTCTCAACTCGTCGCCATATTGATACTGGGGGAAAATATCCGAGTTTATCAGAATTTTATTTTTCTCAGTATCCTCGACAATAATTTTTTGATATTTTTCGTCTGTTTCTGGTTCCTTAAAAACTATTCCTGTGAATTCCACCGGACCTAATTTGTTATCCGATAAATTATTTTTTGCGCTATCCAGCGAAATATTTGTCCGCCAAATCCCTAGAGTCAAAAACAAAACCGCCACGCTCGCGACTATCATCTTTTTGTTTTGATAATTTATGACAAATATAACTATTCCCGCAGCGACGAGAATCAAAACAATATATTTTTCGATTTCAAAGAATGACGCCAAAAAAGCGCCTAATAAAAAACAAAAAAATAATGCAAAAAATATTTGAGATTTGGTCACATAAACATTATAACAAAAAACAATATTTGAAAATAATATTACATAAATTATACTTTACAAAAAAACGGGCAGACTTGTTGATCCGCCCCTGTTACGATGCGATGATGCTCATGGCTGATTTTCACTCTCCCCTTCTTGGTCTTCCTTTTTTTGTTCAAGGGAAGATCCTCGTCCCACTACGAGTAAAAGAGCTCCAAATGCAACCACAACCCAAAAAACTTTATAGTCCCATACCATGAATCCCTCCTTAGGCATAAGATAGGTTGATAACTATTCCTGAATCTCAACGTCAATTATTTTCACTCTCGCCGATTTTCCGGCAATGACGTTCAAAGAATTTTTTGATACGTCAAAATAGTCGGCCAAAAGTTCGATCACGGCCTCGTTCGCTTTTCCTTTTTCTGGCGGGGCGGTCACCTTGACTTTATATTCTCCTTCGGAAATTTTCAGGACTTCGTTTCTCCCCGCCCGCGGGGTCACTCTGACGTAAATTCTCATCGACATTTGAAATTTCACAGCTAATTTGACGACTTTTTATTTTCGACCAAATTCGATAAATCAAATTTGTGAAAAGCAGAAGAATCAAAAAACCGTTCGCCCAAATGAAAATCTCGCGCAAAGATCCGCTTTTGAGATCCGTCCCGAGATAAAGCGCATGGATGATGGAAAAAATATAGAGAGCGATATTCAAAAAATGAATCGTCCTCCAAATTTTTTGGGAAATATATTTCCGCGCGTAGGAAGTCGCAACCAAGATTATCATCAAATAGAGACTGATTGTTCCAAGCGCGACAAGCAATGGTTCGTAACTCGCGTGAAAGGGAATGAGAATATCCGCGAGGTTGAACGGGATGAATTTGTGAAAAAGAAGACTCACTCCGTGAATAAGGGAAAAAAGAAGCGCCTGAAAAGAAATCCAGCAATGGAAATTGAGACTGCGAAGGCGCAGGAAATATTTTCGTATTCCCGGCAGACAGGAAACCGTGCCAGCGAAAACGGAAACATAGAGCAGTAAAAAACCAACGAGAGCACTCGCCCGAACAATGTACCAGTCCCAGGGAATCGCAATCGAATTTTCCATAAATATCAGATCTCCTGCCTAGACATCGAATGTCTAGGTTTGGGTAATGTATTTTTTTGCTTCCGGAGAAATGAAAATATTTCCTTTGTAGTCCAAAAATATCGCCGCGATTTTGCGATCTTTCGCAAACTCGAGCCCCATTTCTTTTCCCATGAGCACCAAAGTTTTGGCCCGCCCGTCGGCGTTTTCTGTATTTTCGGCAATCACCGAAACCGTTCGAATCTCATAGGAAAAATTGTTCGGATCTTTCGGGTTTACCAGATGATGAAATTTTTTCCCGTTGATCTGCCACTTTTTGCGGCTGATCCCGGAGGTCGCAATTCCCTTGCCGAAAATTTCAAGCATCATTTTTCCTTCCGGTACGCCTTCGACAGCTACTCGCCATTTTTTTCCTTCGCCGTTCGCACCTGAAATCATCATATCACCCCCCGCGTCAACAAGAAAATTTTTCCATCCGCTCTTTTTCAAAAATTCCGCAGCGCTGTCCACAATATATCCTTTGGCAATTCCGGAAAAATCCATCCTCCGCGCAAAAAATATCTTGCCGTCATCGATTTTGAGATCATCTGCAAGTGCCTTTCCAATCGCGGCTGATTCGAGCGGCGCATCTGATTTTGAGAAATCTTTTTTTTTGAAATCGCTACTATATCCAATCCTTTCCAAAATTTCGATCACACGCGGATCAAAGAGTCCGTCGCTTATCTTGTTATAATATAAGGCCCGTTCGGCAAGATAGAGTATGCCAGATGATGCATTTTGCCAGGTTCCCAAATTTTTGTTGAGAACGCAAAGCTCGCTTTCTGCGTCAAAACGGGAAAATATTTTTTCTTTGGAAAAAAATATGTCTTTCGCTTTTTCAAGATCTTTTCGGGATTTCTCTTTTTCCGTTTCGGAGGCAACGATACGGATGTCTATGTCCGTACCCAAGGCTCGAAAATCGGATTTTATTTCAAATTTCATAGCATGATGTTTCAGGAAGTTTTGGTCTTGGTGTTGGCCGGGGCCGTGGTCTTGACCGGCGCGGGAGCAGGGACTGTCGGAACTGTGATGGCTGGAGCCGGAGAAGATACCTCCGAAGCAGAATTTTCCGGCAAAGCAGCGTCGCTTTCTGCCGGCAGAGGTTGCGAGAACGCGTCCGTTTGAATGGTGCTGTTCTCTATGCTATTTTCAAAACTCGGAAGAGCTGTTCCGTTCACATTTTCATTTGGGATATTTTCCTTTTGAACATTCTCGAGAAGCCGCGCCTGGTCTTTTTCGCGGATTGAAAAGACAGCGATCACAGTCAGGAGGATATTGATCGTGAAAACAAAAAATTTCACGCTATTTTTCTTCAAGTTCTCTAACATGTGTTCCTGACTTTACAATTATCCAAGAGTCAATCTCTTGGATATCAGTTTCAATTCACTATTTTTTTGATCTCTCCTTTGACTTTGTCATCGATCTGGTCAGGAAGCATATCGCCGGACGGATTGTGAATGGCTGCTTCGCGATAGACAACGCTCTCAATCTTTCTTACGACTTTTTTCAGAAAATCTTTTTCCGGCTTTTGGATTGTCAGGGAAAACGGCGAAAAAGCCACCGAAAAAATCCCGCCGAGCCAACCGATGGCGATAGCCAGAATCAGGATGATTAAGAAAAGTTTTTTGAACATAAAGCTTAAATCCAAAGATCAAATGATAAAAAATATTTGGATTTTAGATTTTGAGCTTGATTTGATATTTGATCTTTGATGCTTGAATTTTTTATCGAACCTCCACTTTTCCAAAATATTTCCTTATATTCTTTGCAATTTTCTCCAAGTCCAATTTTTTGCCTTTCTTCTTTTTCAAGAGACGCCGATCAAGGATATCTCCCTTGTCTTCAAACGCCTGCAGGGCATATTTTTTGGATCCTTCTAGCCACTTCCCTATTTTGACAAAATCTTTTTCTTCGTGCAAACCAGAGACAACGGTTGTGCGAAATTCATAGTCAATTCCGCTGTTCCGGATCAAATCCACACTTAACCTAATACGCTCGATATCCACGTTGGAATTCGTTGTCGCACTGTATTTTTCCGGCGTATTTTTGATGTCCATCGCCACAAAATCAAGCAGCTTGTCGGCAAAAAGACGGCGCAAGACATCAGGACGAGTGCCATTTGTATCCAATTTCACTTTGAATCCCAACTCTTTTATTTTCCGGATAAATTCGACCAGGTCCGGCTGGATTGTCGGTTCCCCGCCCGTGATGCATACTCCTTCCAGCCTACCCTGTCTATTTTTCAGCAAATCAAAAAATTCTTTTTCCAATTTGTCAAATGCCAAATACAGGCTACCGGATACCAACTCCGGATTGTGACAAAACGGACAGCGGAAATTGCAACCCCCAGTAAAAACCGTCGCCGCAATATGGCCAGGATAATCAATGAGGGTCAGCTTTTGAAGACCGCCGAGGATCATACCACAAATTCTTTCCGATCCCCATATTCCGTCGCTTTTCCGGCGTTCCACTGCTGGACGGGACGGATATAGCCAACGATGCGGGAATAGACTTCGCACTTTTGCTCCACGACGCACTTCGGACAGAGCGCATGCTCACCGACGAGATAGCCATGCGACGGACAGACGCTGAAGGTGGGAGAAAGAGTGAAATATGGAAGGGCATATTTTTCAGAAATTGTTCTGACAAGCTTTTTAGTTGTCTCGATATCTTGAATTCGTTCTCCCAAAAAACCATGAAGAACTGTCCCGCCTGTATATTTTGTCTGAAGTGGCTCCTGCAGGTCAAGCGCCTCAAAGAAATCGTTCGTGTGGCCGACCGGAAGCTGGGTCGAATTTGTATAATACGGTTGTATATCCTTCATTTCTCCGTTTTTTCCATTTGCAAAGATCATATCTGGATATTTTTCCATATCATGCCGCGCCAGCCGATAGGCTGTTCCTTCAGCGGGCGTGGCCTCAAGATTATACAAATTGCCCGTCTCTTCCTGATATTTAATCATTTTATCACGCATGTGTACCAAAACCTCCTCCGCGAATTTAATTCCCTTTTTAGTCGCAGTCGTTTCTCCCATAAAGTTTTTGAGAGCCTCATTCATACCAACGATGCCGATAGTTGAAAAGTGATTCGCCCAATATTCACCGCGCCGCTTATAGACGTCATCAAGATAAAACTTCGCATAGGGATAAAGCCCCTTTCGCATAAAGCCTTCAACTATTTTCCTCTTTGTTTCAAGACTTTCTTTTGAAATATCCATCAATTTATCCAGTTTTTCGAAAAATTCTTTCTTAGTTTTTGAAAGATACCCAATTCTTGGAAGATTAATAGTCACAACGCCAATCGATCCCGTGAGTGGATTAGCGCCAAATAATCCTCCTCCGCGTTTATAAAGTTCACGCTTATCGAGCCGCAAACGGCAACACATTGAGCGCGCATCGTCAGGATCCATATCCGAATTGATGAAGTTCGCGAAATACGGAATGCCGTATTTAGCGGTCATTTCCCAAACCGCATTCAGATTTTCATCATTCCAATTAAAGTTTTTAGTTATGTTGTAAGTTGGAATAGGAAAAGTAAAAACCCGCCCTTCTGCGTCTCCTTCGGCCATCACTTCAGCAAAAGCCTTATTGATCATATTCATCTCTTCCTGGAATTCACCGTATTTTTCTTTCTGAGGAACGCCTCCAATAATCACCGCCTCTTCCGCCATATTTTTTGGAGGGACAAGATCCATCGTGATGTTTGTGAACGGGGTCTGAAATCCGACCCGCGTCGGAACGTTCACGTTGAAAACAAACTCCTGCATGCATTGCTTGACTTCCTTGTAAGAAAGACCGTCATGGCGGACAAATGGCGCAAGAAGAGTATCAAAACTCGAAAAAGCCTCTGCACCAGCCACTTCTCCTTGTACCGTATAAAAGAAATTCACGATTTGGCCAATAGCTGTTCGCAAATGCTTGGGAGGCTTGCAGGCAATTTTTCCAGCCACACCTGTGAAGCCGCGTCGCAACAGATCTTGCAAATCCCAGCCGCAACAATACGCTGCAATTTTATCAAGATTATGGACATGAATATCTCCGTCTTCGTTTGCGTCCCGGATAGCTTTTGAATAAACCCTATTCATCCAATATTTTGAACTCACAATCGAAGAAACATAATTATTCAGCCCCTGGAGAGAATAGGCCATATTCGCATTTTCCTTCACTTGCCAATCAATTTCCTGGATGTACTTGTCAACCAAATCCACCGCTTCTTTGAGCGATTCTTCCGATTCACGGATTTTTCTGTGCTGTTCGCGATAGAGGATATAGGCTTTGGCTGTTTCCTCGAAATCAAGGATCATGAGAACACGCTCCACAAGATCTTGAATCTCCTCAATTTCCGGCACATTGCCTTTTTGATAGTTCTTGTTGAGAAGTCGGACGATCTTGTCAGTCACTTTTTGAGCATCTTTTTGCGACCCTTCATTCGTTTCCGCAAAGGCTTTCATCACGGCTTTTGTGATCTTTTCCTGCTCGAATTTGACGACCCGTCCGTCGCGCTTCACCACCCGCGTGATGCGGTTCTTGAACCCCCCCTGAATTTTTTTGACCATCTTCTGGCCGCGTTTTACTGCGATCATTTTGTTTTCGCCCCCGAAAGTTATTGATTATGAAATTTTTAATTTATATTTCCATCAGCTTTTCTGCTTCTTTTTTGAAACTGTCGGCGCTGCCGAAGCCCTTGTAGACTGATGCAAATCGCAGATATGCCACGTCATCCAATTCTTTGAGCTTTTCGAGGACCAGCTTCCCGATTGTTCGTACCGACACTTCGCAATTTTTGTCGAGCTGAAGCTTGTATTCAATCTCATCGATAGCTTCTTCAATTTTTTTCCCGTCAATCGGCCTTTTTTCAAGCGCCTTTCTGATCCCCTTTTCGAGCTTTTCCCTTTTGTAATCTTCCTTGCGTCCGTCTTTTTTCACAACTACGAAATTCAAAAGCTCCAACTGTTCATACGTACTGAAACGCTTTTGACATTTCAAACACTCTCGACGGCGGCGGATCACCTTTCCATCACTCGATTCCCGTGAATCGATCACTTTTGTTTCGGAATGATTGCAAAAGGGACAAAGCATATTCGCAATTCTAACTTTTTGAGAATTAATAAAGGAAATTCCGAGAATCCCCTTTTATACTATATGTTGTGGTGGTACTCATCATTTTACCACAAGTAAAAAACTCGTCAAGCAGGCTTTTTTACTATAATATTTTGAGTTATCCACAGGCATAGGAACGAATATTTTCCAAAGAAATAGGAACGGGCATATAACCCGTTCCTATTGAATCTTTATATGAAACAAAAATTTCTATTTCTTCATTTTTCTCCGGATAAAAGCTGGAATCTCAAGTTCTTCATCCTCTTCTTCACCGACAGAGCTTGTTTTTGATTCGAAATTGATCTGTCTTTTCGGCTTTGAGGAAACCTTTTCTTCTATGATAAATTTGGGTTTTTCTTCAGTCATTGAAGGCGTACTCATTATGAGAGAATCTTCAATTGTGCTGCTTTTTTGCTCCCTCGGCGCTGAAACCGTTTGAGGAATTGATGATTCACTCACCACTTCCGCGTCAAATCCAGCTGCAACCACCGTGATGATGAGTTCGCCCTTCTTCGCCGATTCATCGACGGAAGCACCAAAGATAACCTTGGCATTCGGATCAATGCTTTCGGTGATCACGTTTGCCGCTTCATTGATCTCAAGCATAGTCATATCCGGACCGCCACTGACATTGAAAAGAATGCCCTTTGCTCCATCAATGGAAAATTCAAGCAAAGGACTGTTGATTGCCGCTTTGGCCGCTTCTGATGCCCTGTTCTCACCAGCTCCCGTTCCAATTCCCATAAGGGCGCTGCCTGAATCTTGAAGAATGGCTTTCACATCAGCAAAGTCAACATTGACAATCCCAGGCTTTGAGATCAGGTCCGAAATTCCTTGAACACCTTGTCGGAGAATATCATCGACAACTCGGAACGCGTTTATCAGAGTTGTTTTTCTGTCAATTATTTGAAGAAGACGGTCATTGGATATGGTGATGAGAGCATCCACCCTGTCTTTCAAATTTTCAAGTCCTTCAGCAGAGATCGCTTTTCTTTGCGCTCCTTCAAAACTGAATGGTTTGGTCACAACAGCAATAGTGAGGGCTCCGGCTTCTTTGGCAACTTCAGCAACGATTGGCGCTCCTCCCGTTCCGGTTCCGCCTCCCATACCGCAGGTAACGAAAACCATATCCGCGCCTTTGAGCACTTCGGCGATTTCATCCCGATTTTCTTCCGCTGCCTGACGGCCAATTTCCGGATTCATTCCGGCTCCCAATCCTTTGGTTAAATTTTTTCCAATATGGATTTTTTCCGCCGCCTTGGAGTGATGCAAGTCCTGGGCATCCGTGTTGATCGCCACAAATTCAACGCCTCGCAGCTTGCACTCGATCATTCGGCTGATTGCATTGTTTCCCGATCCTCCCACGCCAACCACTTTTATTCTTGCAAATGTTTCGATTTCTGGTTTTACTTCGGCCATAATGTTTTCAAAATCCTTTAATTATCAGTAAATCAATCTAGCATAATACGTGAAAATATGTCAAGAGAACCGGTCTGAACTCAAAGCATGAAGCAAAAAACTCAAAAATACATCTCAAAACGCAAAACTCTTTTGTCTCAAGCTTTGCGTTGTGGTTTTGAGCTTTTAGTTTTGATCTTTGATCTGCTATAATCTAAGGCAAAAATTTCTTGAACCACCCCTTCATCTTTTCCACTGTTTTCCCCATATCTGGAAGACTGTCCATTCCGGGAAGTCTCATATTTGAAGAAGAGTGCGCCGGAATATCCCCTTCCATGCCCCAGAGCGCCAGCCCCACCGCTGTGACAAAACTCGGCTCATCCACTTTGTCAACAATCCCGCCAAGATCAGATGGGAATCCGGTCTGCGCCGGAAGACGAAGAATCTTTTTGGCAACGTCCACCGTCCCAGGAAGTTTTGCTCCTCCGCCAACAAGAACCGCGCCCGCCGGAAGCATTCCGGATCGCCCGGTTTTTCGGAGCTCTTTGTCGACCAGATTGAATATTTCCTCAAGTCGCGCTTCGATGATTTCCGCTATGTGATGCCGGGAAATCTCTCCTTCTTCGTTTTGATCAATTTCGGCCAGATTTATTTGTTCTTTTTTACCGATTTCATCAGGAAGCGCCGATCCATAATTAACCTTCACTTTTTCCGCCACATCAATTGAAGTCCGAAGTCCGATAGCAATGTCATTTGTGATATGCCCGCTGCCGATCGGAACCACTCCCATTTGAACCAATTCTCCTTCTTCGAAGACTATGAAGTTCGTCGTTCCTCCTCCCATATCAACAAGAACCACGCCCAATTCTTTTTGCCGCTTATTGAGAGCGGATCTGGCCGCCGCAAGACCCCCAAAGACAAGGTCATCAATTTCCAAACCGGCTTGATAGACGCACTTGGAAAGATTTTTTATGAAAGGAGTTGACCCCAGCACCAAAAGAGAATTCACTTCGAGGCGAATACCATTCATTCCGATCGGATCTTTCACGTTTTTTTGGTCATCCACGGAATAGTTACGGGGTATAACATGTAAGATTTCGGTGTTTGAAGGAAGAGAGATTGTTTCTGCAGCGCTCAAAACCCGCGACAAATCATCGCTGGTAATTTCCCCGTCTGCTTTTCCGGTCGCCACTACACCTTGGCTTTCCTGCGAGCTGATATGGCCTCCTCCCACACTGACAATCACGTGAGAAA
>Ga0265297_10004228_pt1 | contig 23889 bp, 20 predicted proteins | sample Munlanlwell13791_FD_192502 | JGI IMG/M metagenome (GOLD analysis project Ga0265297, IMG submission 192502) | Leachate microbial communities from a municipal landfill in Southern Ontario, Canada - Leachate well 137-91 | ecosystem: Engineered > Solid waste > Landfill > Unclassified | place... | reverse complement strand
GGGAAAGATATTGTAGAGTCAACCGAGGCACTTTGGGACGCCCATGGGGACTGCGGCGTTATTGCAATGGGCCAGGCGGGGGAGCATTTGGGAAAGATGGCCCAGGCCGCCTGCGACCTTGGGGCCTCTATAGGCAGGGGGGGGCTGGGAGGGGTCATGGGTAGCAAAAATCTCAAGGCCTTGGTGGCCTCTGGATCGGGCTCGATAAAGATCGCCGACCCTGAACGATTCAACAAGGTGCGAGAGAGCTTGTTCGATCGGGCAAAGCGCTACCGCTTTCACAGTGACATTGTGCGCTATGGTATAATGGAGAATTGGAGGAATTACAGCATTCAATTCGGTTACAAAAACAATCGTACCTTTATACCGGACTTAGAAGAAATCGACCGAGCGGTCGGCTTTGACGCTTATAAAGAGTTAGACAAAAAGGCTTTCGGCTGTCCCTCTTGCTTCATTGTGGACAAGGAGGTGGTAACAGCAACCTCAGGCAAATACAAGGGGACTAAGTGGGCAACACCGGCATATCTTAACGCGGCCATGCTCGCTATGAAGTTTGAGATGAAGAACGCAGGGGAAGCGGTCAAGATTGGAGAGGCGACTGATCGATATGGTATTGATAACTTAGGGGCAAGTGATTTGATCGACTTTCTTTATACACTGCACGAGGAGGGAACTTTGACCGAGGCCGATGTTGGGCACCTGCCACTAAAAAGGGGGGATGTCGACGGGGTGCTCACCCTGCTTGAAAAGATGGCATACAGGGAGGGCTTTGGTAACGAGATGGCAGATGGGTGGGATGGCATGAAGCGGGTATTTGGTGAGGAGTTTATCGCCAAAAAATCGTCGCTTATCAAGGGACGAGAGGGGGTATGGGAGCCTAGAATAAGCGGCCTTGGGACAAATGAGTTTGCGCAGCTCGTATATCCCCGCGGACCAAACGCTGAGTGTGGAGGATCAGGACTTTATACCTTGGGTCAGCCTTTAGACACTGTGGCAAGGCATGCGGAGAGAATGGGTATGTCGAAGGAGGCCATAGAAAGATCGCTAGATTCACCCCTGAAAATTAATATTGGTAGATTTGTCACTTCGTCTGAACATTGGCTTGCGCTGTTTAATTCGCTAGGTATTTGTAACCGGCATGTCAATAACCGATTCTACAGTATTGATACCATCTCTGAGCTTTTCTCCGCTGCAACCGGGATCGAGCGTAGCGCCGAAGAACTTATGGTTCACGCCGAGCGAGTCTGGAATGCCTTTAAAATGGTAAACGTACGAGAGGGGTTTTCACGCAAAAACGATGAGCCGCCCGAGAACTGGTTTGAGCCGATGGTTGATTATAAGGGCGATGAACATTATATGATGGATTACTATCGCACAAAGAAGCTGAATAGAGAGGATGTGGACCAATGGCTATCCGATTACTACGATGAAAGAGGGTGGAATGTAGAGACTGGAATACCCACAGAGGATAAACTCGTTCAGTTGGGGTTGGAAGAATTGGTGGTGGAGAACACCAGAGGGCATAAATGACCGACCATGAAAGAGGTGTAGTAATAATAGGGAATGGGGTCGCGGCAAACGCTGCTGCTGCGGTAATTAGAAAGATAAATTCGATCACTCCCATCACAATGATCTCGCAAGAAGCGTTTCCTGAGTACAGTGCCTGTGTGTTATCAAAAAAGTATATTTGTGGTGAAATGGATAGAGAAGATGTTTTTTTAAAGAAACCGGAAGACTATGAAAAGCAAAACATCAAGACGTTATTTGGCCAAAAAGTTACCCGAATTGACAGCGAGAAAAAAGAAGTAATCCTTAGAAATCAGAAGGTGTCCTATGACAAGTTGATTATTTCGATGGGAGGAAATCCCGTTATACCTCCTCTGGAGGGGGTAGGTAAACGAGGTATTTTCACGCTGAAATCCCTCGCGGATGCAGATAGCATTTTTCGACGTCGTGGAAGTAGGGCGGTGGTGATTGGGGGGGGAGCTATTGGAGTGGAAGCGAGTATCAGCCTGAGAAAAAGAGGCTTTCACGTAGTGTTGATAGAGCTTTTGGATCGCATTTTGCCGACCATGTTTGATGGTGAGGCATCCTCGATAATGAGAAAAAGGTTGGAGGGTTTTGGAATTGAGGTTCACACGAGAGAGAAGGCGATGGGCTTCAGGGGAAATGGCGACGTATGCTGCGTGAGTACCCAGAAACGTGAGGAGGATTGTGATTTGGTAATCCTGTCCTTAGGAATAAAGCCAAATATTGAAATTGCGAAAGATGCAGGCGCTGAAATAGGGTCGCGTGGCGGCATAGTGGCAGATGAATACATGCAAACAAATCTTAGAGATGTTTTTGCATGTGGTGATTGTGTGGAAACCAGGGACAAAATAACAGGGAATAATATGTTATGCCTTCTCTGGTATAATGCCAGACAACAGGGTAAAATTGCAGGTTATAACTCTGTGGGCATAAGGAAGAAATTCCTGGGAAACATAGCGATCGGAACAGTTGATGTTTTAGGAAGCTTTGGCGTTTCAATCGGGCACACGAGGGATAGCTTTTCACAAGGAAATGTAGAAGTGATTGAAGGCGGAGATACGTGGTACCACCGCGTAGTAATTAGCGATGGAGTGTTCGTAGGGGCGCAGCTCATAGGTAAAATTAATGATATTGGACCTATTGTCACGGCGGTACGAAAAGGGGATACTCAAGAGAAACTCCAAAGCATGCTATATGATGGGCGCCTTCTTGCACTGGATCCATCGAGAGTAAAGCTTTATCAGTATTTGGATAAGGCTTTTTTGTGAATGAATCCTGGCCTAATTCAAAGCGAACCAGAATTAATAACCGTGGCCCTTCTGTAAATATGTAATTTCAATTTTGCACGTAGATAGGTTCAGGTGGTATTTGGCTACTTTCACAGGGTGTTAACTCTAGTGCCCCTATGGACTCCGCTTCAGTTACGCCTCTGCCACAATCACTGAACACCAGGGAATGCATCAAAAAAGTGGCGAAAATGGTTTCGACAACCTGCTCCATGTCAAGTCGCCCTTAGATATCATTTAGCAACTGGAAGGATTTTGGCAGGTTTCCTATTCATAACTCTACCAGGATTTTATTATAAAAGGTTTTTGAAAGCCTTGTGCACATGCAGATGAGTTTTGACTGGTTTAAAATGAGACAGATCTTGAGATAAAGAGGATTTTGCAAATTTTAAGATATAATAGGAAATTCAGCAATGGAAAGGAGATGCTATCGATGTTAGGGAAAGTTGACGGATTATCAGGATTAACAATAGGTGAAATACTTAGAAATCATGCATTAAACTACCCGCGACATATGGCTGTTGTAGATTTAGATAATAATCTGCGCTACACCTATAGTGAATTGAACAATCGTGTGAATCGCTTGGCAAATGCCTTACTTAAGATAGGGATAACGAAAGGAGATAGGGTCGCTATTCTCATGAAGGACAGTTTAGAACCATTGGAACTTATGTATGCTTTAAACAAGATTGGGGGTGTTTGGGCACCAATTAATTATCGTTTTACGCCTCAGGAAATCAAACGGCAGGTCATCCATTCAAATGCAAGTGTTTTATGCTTTGATGAATCTTTTGTTGAAGCTATTGATGAGATCAGGGGAAGTCTTGGTGATTTGAAGAATTATGTTGTCTTAGGGGAAAAGATGAGGCGCGAATACGATTTCTATGACTCTCTTTTGGATGGTTCTTCTGAAGAAGAGCCAGAAGTTAAGGAGCCAATATCTAGTGAGGACATAATTGGAATGGTGTACACTTCAGGGACGACTGGAGTAGCGAAGGGGGCTATGCATAGTCATAGGACCTTTCTAGGCTGGGCCTTTTGTGCAATGTACGAAAACGCCACTAACCGAAACGATCGAGTATTGAATCCATATCCAATGTTCCATATGGGTGGATCTGTATTAAGCACGGTGTGTCTGTTTTCAGGAGCCACAAATTACATTTTCGGCAAATTTGAGGCCACAAAATTTGTTAAGGCAGTCGAAGATGAGAAGATTACGGTAATTTGGGCCATACCAACTATTGTTAGCGGAGTAAATAATCTGCCAAAAAATATAAAAGACAAATATAAATGGGCCTCTGTTAGATCTTTCACGACTTCGGGTGCCCCATTCTTAACCAAAACACAAAACGAATTTAGGAACCAGTGGCCACATATTAAAATGCACTCTACGTATTCAGCTACCGAAGCATATTTTACTAATCTTCGGCCAGAGGACCAGGACAGGAAGACACGTTGCGTTGGACCTGCCGTATTTGGCAACGAAATCAAGTTAATGGACGAAGGCGGTAACGATATTGCCAAGGGAGAAGTGGGCATAGTTTATGTTCAGGGTATTAGCGTTTTCAAAGGATATTACAAAAATCAGGAGGCTGAGAAAAAATCTTTTCGACAGGACTGGTTCACGTGTGAAGACATGGGGTACCTGGATGAAGAAGGTTATCTGCACCTTGTTGATAGGGCAAAAGATATGATTATCTCTGGCGGGGAGAACGTCGCTTCTGTGGAGGTTGAAAATATGTTGTTGGAACATCCTGGAGTTCGTGAATGCGCTGTGGTCGGCGTTCCAGATGAACAATGGGGTGAGAGAATTCACGCTGTGGTAAGTACTTATGCAGATAGCGCTTCATCACCCGATGAAATTTTAGAATGGTGCAAAGGAAGGATTGCAGGTTATAAGAGACCAAGATCCATTAGTGTTATGCCCGACCTGCCAAAAAGTCCTGTCGGAAAGATATTGAAGCGGGAGTTAAGAGACGAGTTCTGGAAAGGTCAAAAGGTGAAGGTGTGAGCGGAAAACCATTTATGATTTTAGTCTTAGTCTTAAAGGCCCAAATCGTTATAGTTTGGCTAAACATGCTAGCAGTTGAACAGGAGGCTTTGTGTCTTAATGTACCTCTGGACATCAATAGATTTAAATTTAAAAGATGTACTGGCCAGATGTTGAGCGAACGAAATTGAACCATAGACATTTTACGCAGGAGATAAGAGATGGCTAGCAAATCATATCTTGATGCATTTGATCCAGAAGGAAAAAGTGAAACGACGTGCAGGCACTGCGGCATATGCCTACAGAAATGTCCGGTAATGAACATGAGCAGGGCAGAGTCACTTAAAGAGATGGGATCTCTTTTGAAAGGGGAAGAGACCAAGCGCGTGTTAAGTGAGTGCACCTTTTGCTTTAACTGTAACAACTATTGTCCCCATGGCCTTAAGCCATACGCTCTTATCATGGAGCGTCTTTCCGATCAGATCAAGGCGAGCGGCAGAGGCATCCCCGCGTTTATAGAATACTGTTTCACCGGAAAAAACGATGCCAATATGTTTTGGGATGTTTACAAAGAGGAATCAATTGAGGAAAAACAGATCTTAGATAAGTGGTCCATTCTACCGTCTAAAAGTAAGGATGTACTTTTCGTCGGTTGCACCGGGAGGGAGATTCCTTACGGTATTGAACACTCGCAAGTGCTCAATGAATTGCCTAAATACGGGCCGCGCAACGCTTGCTGCGGTGAGCTGTCATATCGGTACGGGGACTACCAAACCTTTTCTGAAACCGTTGAGCGTACGCTAAAACTGTTTGAGGGACTTGATATTGAACGATTGGTGTGCTACTGCGGATCGTGTGCCAATTTTTTAGGAAATATCTGGAGCAATTACCACGGCGTAAAGCTGCCCTTCGAGATTATCTCCGTCTGGGAGTGGCTCTGGAATAAGGTGAAAAGGGGAGAGCTCAAGGCACAGCGGAAAATCCCGGTTAAGGTCGCCCTGACGGATTCGTGCTACAGCAGTGAGTTAGGTGACGATTTTTATGAGGCCGTCAGGGGGCTCCATGAAACAGTGGGCATGGAGGTAGTTGAACTCAAGAATAACCGCTACAATAACCTGACATGCGGCGCGATAAGTGTGGTTCGAAATAACTTTGATGTTATGGAAGGCTCTAAGGAAATGGCAAAAAAGATGAATCAAGTGAAGGAAAGTGGAGCCTCTGAAATTGCGTGTTATTGTCCTGGATGTTATGTACAGCTTCGGGGCGCAGCCAAGAAGAATGGTATGGGAATACATTATTCATTAGAAGAAATATTGTGGGCGTTTGGAGATGACTACTCGGTTCCGTTGGAGGAGAGAGCAAAGATCCAGAGCAGGCTATTTATAGAAAAGCTAAAGCAGGAAGCGGTGAGCTAGCTAAAAAGAGAAGTGCAAGATACAAAGAGCCCAGGCAAGCGCGAGTCTGTACAATTCAACAAAGCAAAAAAACACTGGAAGAGATGAGGGATACGAAAAAAAGTGGACCTGAAAAGATTGAGTTTTGACAAATAACTTATAAAGACAATGCTTATTGGTATAGTTTCGTTTTGTTGATACGGAATAGCGATTGTGATGGTAAATATTAAAGGAGGACGAAATGTATTCTATTCTTAGCGGTGTAAAAAGTCTCGATCTTTCCAGGCTTCTTCCCGGTGCCCTGTGCTCGATGATGTTGGCAGATATGGGCGCCGATGTATTAAAAATTGAGGATACCTCTCAGGGGGATTACATGCGTTGGATGCCGCCGATGGTTAATGAGTTGAGCGCTTACTTTTTGCTTACCAATAGGAACAAAAAGAGCATGAAACTTGATTTAAAAACAGCACAGGGAAAGGACATTTTGTTTAAAGCTCGTAAGGCGGCATGGTGTTGTACTCGAAAGCTTTCGGCCTGGTGTGATGGATCGTCTTGGATTGGGCTACGAAGTGTTAAAAAAGGAGAATCCAGGCATCGTGTACTGTGCTCTTAGTGGCTATGGACAAGACGGCCCCTATCGGGATTTAGTTGGCCATGATATTAACTATATCGCATTAGGAGGGATTTTGAGCTCTACCGGAACAGAGGAAGGAGGGCCAACGATTCCTTCTGTGCAAATCGCCGACATTGGGGTGGGAAGCCTTATGTGCTCAATAGGTATATTATCCGCGATAATAAATCAGAGGGCCACAGGGGAGGGGAGTTTTATTGATGTATCCATGTTGGATGGAGTGGTTTTCTGGACGCACCTGGCGTTTGCTGAATGTTTTTCGAGTGGCAAGGCTCCTAAACCAGGCAGTGAAATGCTGACGGGTAAATTCCCTTGTTATAACGTTTACAAAACAAAGGATAATAGATACATTGCTGTAGGAGCCTTGGAAGGCAAATTCTGGGCTACTTTATGTACTACTATTGGAAGGCCGGACTTGATAGAGCATCAATATGCCAGCGGAGAAAAGAAAAATGAGGTAATTAAAGATCTGAAAAGCATTTTTGTGAAAATGGATAAAGACGATTGGGTGGATTTGTTTAATGATAAAGATATTTGCTTCGCTCCTGTGAACACATTAGATGAGGTGTATAACGATGCACAGCTGAAATATAGAAGAATGTTCTTTGATATGGATCATTTGAGCGATGGAAAAATACGGCAAATTAAATTACCTTTGAGGTATGTAAATATGAGCGAGAAAGCCGATTTTGCAGCTCCTTTATATGGTGAGCATACCGATTGTATTTTAAAAGGTCTGGATTATATGGATCAAGACATAAAACGATTACGTGAGCAGGGAATAATATAAGAGCTTACTGGAATGTAATTATTTTATAGCAAAGTCAATATGAAAGGAGGTGATTATGGTACTTTTGCGGAGAAGCATATAAGACCAGAGCAATACGTCATAACAACGAAAAAAAATAGAATTAAAAGGAGGCACAAAAATGGGAAGGAAATTAGCTCTAATTATTGCTTTAGCTTTGTCGATTACAATATTGATTTCTGGCTCTTCGAAACCAGTCAGCGCCTTTTCGAAAGATAAAGATGGTGTGATCCATTGGACTGCTCAGTCTACTTGGACACGCGGCCCTGGGCATCAGGAATGGGCAGATTTCTTTACGGAGACTCTCAATAATTTATGTAAAGGCGAACTAATCATAGATAAGATGTATGCCGGAGATGAACTGGTAGGAGCCTTTCAAGCAATACCTGCCTGTTCCAAAGGAAAACTGGATGTTGTAAGTGGGTCTGGATATTATTTATCAGGAACGCTACCCTGGATATCGCTCATTATAGGTACGGCAGCAAATTATATCGATAATGGAGACGCATATCTCTGTTGGCTCTGGGAAGGTGGAGGCCTACAGCTTTACCAGGATTATGTTGATACTAAATATAACCTGCAGGTTTTTCCAGCATGCATAGTGCCGTCAGAAGCCTTATACTCTATCAAGCCTATCACGACAAAGGAAGATTTTAAAGGTCTGAAAGTTAGAACGACAGGCCTATCCATGGACTTTTATAACTCCCTGGGTGCTTCGGCACTAACCATGCCCTTGAGTGAGGTTGTTCCTTCCTTGGAGAGAAAAGTTTTGGACGCTGCAGAGTTTTGTGTCCCCTATACAGATTACCCAGCCCATATCCAGGAGGTAGCGCCTTATGCATTAATGGGCAATCTTCACCAGCCTCCTGGCATAGGAATGGAAATTTGGATTAATAAAGACTCGTGGAAGGGACTCCCCGAAGACTTAAAACAAAAGGTAAAATATGCTATAAAATTAACGCAATTTTGGTTTATCCATCATTTGGGCTACAAAAATGCAGTTCTTTGGGATAAAATGGTTAATGAAGGCCTAAAAGTAACAAAAGTTTCTCCGGAGCTACAAAAGTGGATGGATGAAAAGGCTGATGAGTTGGCAACTCAGTATGCAGCTAAGGATCCTTGGGCAAAGAAAATACTTGACTCGCAAAAGAGCTTTCTCCAAGTATATGAACAATACTATGAAATGGCCCCGTGGTTTAGATAATCGAAAACGAAGCATCGCCATCCTTCGATCTTCAGCGCGATATCCTTTTAGAATGAAATTTTGGGGTTGGCAATTGAGAAAGCCGATTTAATTAGAGGTATTTTTGTCGGGGACTGCTCCAAAAAGAATTTCTTTAACAACAATATATTTGAGTCGTAGGATGGCGATTGCAATTGTTTTACGAGAGCGAGGGAACATGATGAGGTTAATTCTATTCATTGATAAATTAAGTAATTGGCTCGCAGTGATTGGCGCACCATTGGCGCCTATCTTGGCTGCAGTAGTTTTTTATGATGTAATAGCTCGGTATATTTTTAATTCACCCACTTCATGGGGATACGAAATTAGCTGGATGCTTTATGCTGCAAACTTTTTACTTGGGTTTGCCTATGCGCTTCGCGAAGGAGCGCATGTGAGGGTCGATGTCATTTTAAACGAATTTTCGCCACGACTGAAAGCTGGAATAGAAGCGGTGTTCCTATTCACAACACTGCTGCTATTTTGCTTTACAGTTGTCTGGTTTGGGATCGATTTTGCCGTAGAGTCATGCACGATTCTCGAGGGGTCTATGCTTACATTATGGGCACCGCCTGTTTATCCAATTAAGGTGTTAATTGTACTATCCTTTCTCGCCCTTGGGCTGCAGGGTGTGGCTGAGTTTGTTCGTAAATTGAAAATTACTTTTAAAGGAAGCTCGTTATGATACCACAACATTTGGCGCTACTTATGATGGCAATGATGATTCTTTGCATAATGCTTGGAGGTCACATTGGTTTTATTCTTGGTGGTTTGGCCATCATATTTGGATACATAGGATATGGCTCCGAGATTCTTTCAATGTTTCCAGATCGGATATTTTCAGTATGTATTAGTTTTCCCATGGAGGCAGTTACACTGTTTATCTTTATGGGCGTTGTGTTGCAAGCGTCCGGCATTGCAGAAAGACTTTATCACACTTTCCACGTGATATTCGGCGGGTTGAAGGGGGGATTGCTGCACGCAACTATAATGCTTGCTACTCTATTTGCTGCTTGTACGGGAATATCTGGTGCCGCGGTTGTCGCAATGGGGTTGATAGCTTTACCTAGCATGTTAAAGGCAGGATATAATAAGCAGGTAGTCGCAGGCGTCATTTGTTCGGGTGGAGGCCTTGGGGTTATTATTCCTCCAAGCATAATGCTTATTTTATATGGTCCTGTTGCAGGAATTTCGGTCTCGAAACTATTTTTGGCGGCGATTATACCCGGGCTTCTTCTTGCTCTCGGTTATTTCGTTTATGTTGTTGTTATTTGTTTATTGAAGCCCGAGACGGCACCTCCCCTGAAAGCCTCAGAGAGAGCAAAATACAACTGGCGACTCAAGGCGCAAATGATGCTAACTTCGTTCGTGCCAACTTTGGGATTGATTTTTGCTGTTTTGGGTTCAATACTCTTTGGGATAGCAAGCCCCACGGAGGCGGCAGCAGTCGGGGCAATTGGTAGTCTGGTGATATGTGTGGGTTATGGTAAATTGTCATGGAAAACGTTAAAAGAGACTTGCTGGTTTACTATAAAAACATCCGCATTTATTATGATGATTGTAATCGGGGCGGGGGTGTTTACCTCAGTATTTTTAGGCCTGAAAGGAGGCGAAGCCCTAGAAGGCTGGATACTTGCCGCTGACCTCGGGAAAACTGGAGTTGTTGTCTTAATTCTGGCTATTATATTTATTCTGGGCATGTTTATGGACTGGGTGGGAATTCTGCTGGTTTTTGTGCCTGTAGCGGTGCCGATTGTCGACAAATTTGGAATTGATCCATTATGGTTTGCAATCCTTTTCTGCATTACGCTACAGCTATCCTATGTTACCCCCCCATTTTCATATTCGGTTTTTTACTTAAAAGGTGTTGCTCCCCCTGAAGTCAGTCTTATGGATATATATAAGGGTGTTTTACCGTTCATACCAATTCAGATTGTGGTTCTGACATCTATCTATGTTATTCCTGGATTGGCGACGTGGCTTGCGAATGCTGTGCCTTGAGGTCTGTTTGAGAAAAGGGAGTGGTGTTGTGCTTGTTGGGATTAGTTGCTGATAGTATTCGGTTATGGATCTTGCTTATGATTGCTTGTAGGCGCCTCGGGAAGAATTTCGAGGGAGTAAGTCCAAATGCGAGGTTTGTACGAGACCAGCATTATTGAAAGGGGGTATAAATGAGGAAGATTTCACTCAAAGTAAATGGACGACCGTATCAATTTGTTGTTGACTCGGGAAGAGTGCTTCTTGATGTTCTGCGCGAGGACCTTCACCTTATTGGTGCAAAGCAGGGCTGCGATCGTAAGGGGCAGTGCGGGGCTTGTACCGTAATTGTGAACAATAAAGCGACGCGGTCGTGCGTTAGCAAGATGGCGGACCTGGATGGAGCGGAAGTGATTACCGTGGAAGGCCTGGGTACGCCGGATAATCCTCATTTTATCCAGGAGGCTTTCGTCCTTTCCGGAGCCGTCCAGTGCGGATTCTGCACGCCGGGTATGATCATGGCGACCAAGGGCCTTTTAGACCGAAACGCTGATCCTGACACGGATGAGATCAAAAATGCGCTATCTAGGAACTTGTGTCGCTGCACCGGATATGCAAAAATCATTGATGCCGTTATGTTGGCTGGGCAGTTTTTACGGGGGGAGACATCGCCCGATCAGGTCAGGGCGTCCCTTGGCAGTGGCATGCTGGGAATCTCGCATCCACGACCCTCGGCTATGATCAAGGCCTGCGGGCTTGCGGAATTTTCGGCTGATTTAAGTGTTCAGGATGCTGCAGAGGTAGCGGTTGTGAGAAGTACAGAATATCACGCGAAAATTAAATGCATTGACACCTCAGAAGCGGAAAAGATGCCCGGGGTCGTCGGTGCCATGACCGCAAAAGACATCAAGGGCACCAACAGAATCCGGTTTATATTCAATGATCAGCCTGTTCTGTGCGATGAGAAGGTCCGGTGCCTGGGGGATCCGATTGCGGTCGTGGTGGCTGAGACCATGGACCAGGCTCAGGCAGCCGCGGCAGCAGTAAAGGTAGACTACGAGCCCCTGCCGGTCATTATGAGCCCGAAGGAGGCCCTTGCAGAGGGCGCTTTAAGGGTCCATGAAGAGTTCCCGAACCTCTGTTACCAACAGCCCCAGGTCAAGGGAGATGCGAAAAGGGCGTTTAAAGAAGCTGCAGCCTTGGTTGAGGCAGAGTTTAACACGCAGACCAATCATCAGGCGCCGCTAGAGCCTGAGGCCTGTGTTGCTTATCTCGAAGGGGAAGGAGAAGAAGCCTTGCTCGTGGTGATTGGGCGAAGCATTATGATCCACTCCCATAAGGCCATGCTGCAGGGAGCCCTTGGATGGAAAAATATCCGTTATGAGGAGGCTTACAGCGGAGGGCAGTTCGGCATCAAGATAGGGCTCACTTCTGAAGGTATTGCCGGGGCAGCAGCCCTTAAGTTTAAGAGGCCTGTCCGATACATTCCTAGCCTGCATGAATCGATGCTTATGACGTCCAAGCGTCATCCGTTTTCCATGAAGGTCAAGCTGGCGGCTGATAAGGAAGGAAAGTTGACCGCTTATGCGAATGATATAACAGTGGATAACGGCGCTTACATGATCTTGGGGATTATCGTCATTACCCGGGCCCTTGACATGCTGTCCGGCGCTTACAACATCCCGAATATCGACACTATGGCACGGCTTGTTTATACCAATAATCCAGCGGGAGGTGCCGCCCGTGGTGCAGGGCCTCCTCAGGCCAATTTTGCACTGGAATCGGCCATGGACATGCTGGCGGACAAACTTGGGATCGATCCCTTGGAGTTCCGGGTGAAAAATTCCCTTTTGCCCGGTCAAAGCGTCTCTACCGGGGCCGTGGTGGAACAGTGGACGTTCCCGGAGATCTGCGAGCTTATCCGTCCCCAGTATGAGCGGGCCAGGAGAGAGGCCGCCGCTTTCATAGATGGTCCGGTCAAAAGGGGTGTCGGCCTGGCTGCCCATTCTTTCGGCATTGGCGCGCCCGGCGACGCTGCCCAGGTGGCTGTGGAGATTGACCCGGATGGGGGCCTCACCATATTTGCAGCGGCAGCCGATCCGGGCGAAGGAAATGACTCCATGCTGACACAGATCGCTGCCCACCTTCTGGAACTGCCCATGGAAAAGATCCGTCTGGTTACCCGAAATAGCGATCAGACCACTGAGACCGGACCGGCGGCAGGCAGCAGGATCACCTATATGGTTGGAGGTGCCCTGGTCGATGCCATTGAACAGATAAGGAAAAATATGAAGGACACAGGCGCTTCGACCTACGATGGACTGAAGGAGGCCGGAAAACCCACCCGCTATATTGGAAAAAAGAGCGTGCCGAAGGGAAAGCTCGATCCCCAAACAGGTCAGGGGCCGACCTTTGAGTCGCAGGTCCATAATATCCAGATGGCCGAGGTGGAGGTCAACACGGAAACAGGCGATGTGCGTGTGATCAAAATGACCACGGCGGTCGACCCCGGGCCGGTGATAAACCCCAAAAACCTGGAGGGCCAGCTCGAAGGCGGAATGGATCAGGGCGTGGGATATGCCCTGAGGGAGGAATATGTAGCCGGCACAACCAAAGACTGGATCACCTTCAAATTCCCAACCATGAAGACCTCATTTGACATGGAAGTGCTTACACCCCTTAAGACACCACGGAAAAAAGGGACATTAGGTGCAACCGGTATTGGCGAAATGACCATGGTCTCCACGGCTCCGGCGGTCATCAACGCAATCAAGGACGCCTGCGGCGTTAGGATCTACAACCTGCCGGCCACTCCGGAGAAGATAAAGGCCGCACTGGCTAAAGCATGACAGTGGTTAACCCTTTGTAATTGAATTACTTTTAGACATGTCCTGGGGATAAACGCGGTAGCATAACCATTTGCAGGTACAAGCTACAAACATGAGATGGCTATGAGAGCACAATTTTCTGAATACACACCTCTTCCCTCGAGATGGGACGATGAGGCGGATATCGTGATTATTGGTTCAGGCGGAGCTGCCGTTGCATCCGCTATATCGGCTCATGAAAGTGGTATCAGGAAAATAGCGATTTTGGAAAAGGCACCCTTTAGCGGTGGCGCTTCTGCTATTTCCGGAGGTGCAATATCCGCGAGCCATAGTAAACTTGATCTGCAAAAAAAAACCGGCATCAAGGATTCAGAAGAGCTTCATTATGAAGATACTATAAAGGCAGGGGAGTATAAAGGCCATCCTAAGTTAGTAAAGAAACTTTGTTATGAGGCCCCACATACGATCAACTGGATGGTTGATCTCGGTTTTAAATTCAGGGATACATTAATGCACTTGGGTGGTCATTCTGTCCCACGATCCTATAATTTTGAGGGGTCCGGTGTAGGTATGATGAGGACAGCTATAAATTTATTGAAGAGGAGAGGAATTCCGATTCTGCTTGAGCATAGTGTTTTGGATCTTGTGAGAGATCGACCAAGAAATGGGCGGGTAAAAGGGGTAAAAGTAGCTCATGGAGGTAAAACGCTAAATATTAAGGCAAAAAAGGCTGTCATTATGGCTGCAGGCGGTTTTAGCGCCAACATTGCCATGCGGATGCAATATGATCCCACATTGAGCAATAAATTAGGAAATACCGGGACTAAATATCTCACCGGTGATGGAATTGTAATGGGGAAGAGCATCATGGCAGATACAGTTGGTATGGATTATATTCAGACATTACCCAGAACGAACACGAACGGAAAATTAACCAAAGTTGCCTTGGAGACATTTTGGAAGATAGGTCAGGGTGCTATTAATGTAAACAAAAAGGGCGAAAGATTTGTTAACTCGCTTGCCAAACGCGCAGTGGAATCAACTTTTATCTTAAGACAGGCGAACCCTATTTTTGTTGTTTATGATGAAAAAATAAAATCAAAGGCTGGCGCTTTGAGCGATGATGAATACCGAAGGGCCATTAAACGAGGTCGAATTATTCAAGGGAGTACAATTCAGGATCTGGCTGAAAAAGCAGGTATAAACGCATCTGCCTTAGTGTCAGCAATCGACAAATACAACGGTTATATAGAGGCTGGAAAGGACCCAGTATTTGGTGAGCCCGTACTGAATGTAAAAATCGACAGATCCCCATTTTACGCAGTTCCAAGCTGGACGGCAGTGCATTATACGATGGGGGGACTGCTGATCAACACAAGGACCCAGGTCGTTGATATTTGGGGTAATATCATTCCGGGATTTTATGCTGTAGGTGAGGTAACTGGAGGTATACACGGGACCTGCAGGCTGGGATCGAATGCCTTGACTGAGATCTGGACTTTTGGGCGAACTGCCGGGGAGATGGCCGCTGCCGAGAAATCATGGGCCTAGCAGTCTGTCGGACTTTGTTGCTAACTTGTTGAAATCATTAGATGTGGTACTTTACCCCAAAAAATTAACTGCTGTAAAATCAGCTACTTATTAGACGCCATTATTGCAAGACCGACAAACTGCTAGGATTTGATAAAATTCGGTAAAGGCTCAAAAGGGGTCTTTGGTACCGTAACCGACCCAATTTTACGTATTTACACTTGTGCAATCGATTGATATAGATACTTTTGTTTGGCTCGATAGTGCATTTAATTGCGCTATCTTGGGTAAATTTGCTTCCTGCCCGTATAGAACATCTTCAGTTTGCACAATGGCATTTATTATTAATGGTGTGATGGCGGTGTGTGGGAAAAGGATGATAATGGATGATTCAGTTCATACCGGTAAATATATATTAGGATTGGAATATGGAATTGATGAACGAGCGGGCTTAGGCCTTGTCAGTGATGAATTGTTATTCTTTTTCAGGGAGGAGCAAATACCGGAAATTGGCGCAGCATTGGGCTTATCAATTTGGGAGCTTCACTCCATCTGAAAATGTGTCGTAAAGAGATAAAAGGAGGAGATATGTATAATTTTCAATTGTCAGAAGAAAGACTGCAATTTAAGGAATTGGCAAGAAAATTTGCTGAAAACGAGGTTAAACCTTTTAATGATAAATTTGAGGATGACTGGAATACACATAAATATATGGGCATGATACTTAAAAAGGCAGCTCAAATTGGTTTTATGGGGTTAAGTATACCGCCAAAATATGGTGGTACTGGTGCTGATGGCATGACAATAATGGCCGTGATCGAAGAATTGGCAGCGGTAAATGGCGGAGTGGCTTGTGTTATTAGCGATACCTGGTTTGCGCAGACGCCTATAATAATTGCTGCAAATGAGGAGCAGCGGGAGCGCTTCTTAAGGCCTATGGCATCCAGAGAAGAAGTGAATCTCGGATGCATCTGTATGACAGAGCCTGCTTCAGGAGCGGATATCGAAGATAGCAGGATGCATCTGAGGACCGTAAAGACCATCATAAAAGAGGATGGAGATGATTATATAATTAACGGCGTGAAAATATGGCCCAGTAATGCAGGTATTGCATCACATTATGTCGTGATTGCGACGACGGACCCGAAATTGGAAGATAAGGGATCAGCAATAATTGTAGTAGAAAAAGACACTCCAGGCCTTTCCTTTGGTAAGATTGAGCGAAAAATGGGAATGCATGAGGACCAGAACCGTGAGGTTGTTTTTGAAGATGTGAGAGTCCCAAAGAGCAATTTACTTGGAAAAATCGGTGATGGGCATAGAATCCTTCAGAAAACTGTTGCTTATAATAGACTGGGCGCAGGTATGATTTCCGTTGGAATGGCTAGAGGCGCATTCGAGTATGCGCTAAAATATTGTAAAGAACGAGTAGTTGGTGGGAAACCACTTATAGAGCATAGTTTAATCTCAGCAAAATTTGCAGATATGGCAACAAATATTGATGCAGGGCGATTGCTTGTGTATAGGGCTTCATGGTCTCTCAAAACTAAAGACCCGAAAAGAGCCATGTATTCTGATATGGCCAAAGTCTTTGCTACAAATGCAGCTGCTGAAATCACATCAGATTGTGTACAATTCATGGGATCTTATGGATATTCCAAGGAGTATCCCGTGGAGAAGTATATGAGAGATGCAAAAATTGTACAGATTTATCTTGGTCCGAACGAATTGGTACAACAACTTATAGGCAGGAGTCTCTAATTACTTTAAAAACATCCTGTTATTCGCGATGCATTGGTGGATGAGGCGGATAGTGTAGAGGAAGATGGGGGGCTTCCAGGGTATCGATAAAGACTCAAAACGGGTGTCTTTGAAACAGTCACCGTGCTAATGTTTTACCTCTTATACTTGTGCAATCGATCGATATAGATGGCGATTTTTTCCTTGGTGAGGAATTGTGAATATGGATTTTGAATCGGCTATAAGGGAAAGGAAGAGTATTAGGGCATTTACTGGTGATCCAATAGACTCCGAGGTGTTAAGACAGATAATCAACTTAGCCCTACAGGCTCCTTCCTGGGGAAACACTCAGCCTTGGGAGGTGTATGTGGTTACAGGTAAAAAGCTCGAAAAAATTAAAAGTGAGTGTACGAAAAGGTATGAAAGAGGCGATCCGCCTAATCCTGATTTGGCGCTGCCTTCTTCCTGGCCTTCCGCTTGTTTGGAAAGATATAGGAGCTTGGGAAAGGCGTTGTTTGAGCACATTGGAATATCACGTGGAGATCACATTGGACGAAAGTCGCATTATTTGAAAATGTTCAATGGATTTGGTGCGCCTGTTTTTGTTTATATTTGTTTGGATAAACAGTTGAGTAATTATGCCTTGATTGATGTAGGACTTTTTTTTCAAACTTTATGCCTTTCCGCCACGGCCAAAGGCATAGGCACTTGCATTTTGACTCATTTGGTCCTCTATTCGGATGTGGTGCATGAAGAGCTGGAAATCCCAAATAGTAAAAGAGTTGTGATGGGAGCAGCATTAGGCCGGACAGATATGGCAGCCCAAATCAACCATTTTAAAAGCTGTCGAGAAAGTGAATCGGTTTTAGTCAAATATATTTGCTAAAACAATATTTTGTTAGAAGATTAATACCTTAAAGGGGTTTACGGGGAGGAAGAAAATGAATCCGGAAAAAATATTAAGAGGAAAAAGAATCCTTATCGTGGATGACGAGAAAGACGTTCTCGATCAACTGGTGGAACTCTTGGACATCTCCAAAATTGACACTGCATCCTCTTTCAATGAAGCCCAAGACCTACTTGAACGTGGAACCTACGATATAGCAGTACTCGATATCATGGGGGTAAGAGGATATGATCTGCTTGAAATGGCTGACAAGAAGGGTATTCCTTCCATAATGTTCACAGCGCATGCTTTGTCAAAAGAGGATCTTAAACAATCTGCTCAAAAAGGAGCATCCTACTATGTACCCAAAGATGAAATGGGCGATATCGCCGTTTTCATTGCGGATGTTTTAGAGGCTAAAGAAAATAGAAAGAATGTTTGGGTGAAATGCTTAGAAAGGCTGGGTGGCGTTTATGATAAACAATTCGGCGGCCCAAACTGGAGAGAGCAGGAGCAAGAATTCTGGGGAAAGAAATTGAAGGAACGATCCGGTCTTTGATTTTATTGCAGGAGGTTTCAAATGAGTAGGCTGAAATTTGACAAAAAGATTTGTGCGTCGTGTGAAACATACGATTGCCTCGTGAAGTGCCGATATCAGTATTTAGATCTGGAAAAAGCAAAAGAGGAGCGGTGGAAATTAATCAAAGGTGAGGATTCCATCGTGCTAACAGATTGTGTCACATGCTATTCATGTGAAGAATATTGTTCATATGGAAATCATCCATTTTATCAAATCGTTGATTTGCAGGAAGAAAAGGGCATTTATCCTGCGCCAAAGCCCATCACAAATCAACAAATAAAGTCGGTAGCTCCCATAGGAAAGCGCAAAGCAGAAGAACTGGACGACCCCGTTGTATCCCTGTGCGCTTTTCCTGAGGCTAAACGGTCCCTAAAAGGCAATTTTTTTGATGGTCCGCCTAGTTTCATAGGCCGGGATTATTTCTGCAACCTAATGTACCTGCATTTTGGAAAAAGCTCTGTCATAAAAGAAAGGCTGCCGAGAATAATAGATAATATATGGAATGATAAAATGTCAAAAAGTGAGAGTAAAGAACTGCTTTGCTATCATGATGAATGTTTTGGCACTTTTACTTCCTGGGCGCCTGCCTATGATATTGATGTACCGTTTAAACCGATCTACTTTTACGAATATCTCTATAACCAACTCAGAGAAAATGCTGACCATATTAATCCGTTGAACTCGAAGGTTGCCTATCAACGTCCTTGTTCCAATCGCCTGTGCCCTGAACAGCAACATTGGGTGGACGATATTTTTGAATTGGTCGGTGTCGAAAGAGTAAAAAGGCAATTTGATCGTGACGAGGCTCTTTGTTGCGGTTCTATATTGAGAATGCAGGGACGTGATGATTTGGCTCATGATCTACAAAAGAAAAATATTGAGGATATGGTGGCTGCCGATGTGGAGTTCTGTGTTTTTAACTGCCCATTTTGTTATTACACTTTGAGTGAAATGGTTAAGGAAAAGAATATAAAACCTATTATGATGGTGGATTTATGCAATTTAGCATGGGGTGATCCTAAAAAATAAGGGAGTTTATATATGGGAAACGTTTATAATAGTTTGGTTGAAATAGTAGGGGCTGAGTATGTATCCAATCAGCCGGAAGAAACGTTTTTTTATTCCCGTGATCCGGGACTTTCCGAGCCACACAATCCGGACTTTGTTGTAATGCCCAAGACCACGGAAGAAGTGCAAAAGATTGTACTTTTGGCGAACCAGGAAAAAATCCCGATTGTTCCTATGGGTGGGTCCCTTACTCTGTCTGGTTTATGTATCCCCTTGAAAAATGGGATTGTACTTGATTTAAAAAGGATGAACCACATTTTAGAAATCAATGAACAAAGTCGATACGCTCTTGTTGAGGCAGGTGTTTCTCACGGCGTATTGCAATCTTATTTAAATAGAAAACATCCTCGGTTGATGCATTCTGCTCCTGACGCACCGCCTATGAACACCGTAGCCGGGAATGTAGCCATTCATGGCTCGGGACATCTATCACAAGAAACAGGCTTCCATTCGGAGATGGTGCAGGGACTTGAGGTAGTCCTTCCAACCGGGGAGATTTGCTATACCGGGTCCTGTTCGGTGGTCCCTAAGTGGTTTGCCAGGGCGCCATTGCCCGATTTGGCAGGGCTTTTTTTGGGATGGCTTGGAACGACAGGCATCATGACAAAGCTGTCTATTCGGCTTTACCCTAAACCACTTAAGAAAGATGTTTTGATGTTCGTTACCGAAAATCCGGATTATATGCCGGACATTATTTACAACGTCACAGAAACCAAAATGGCTGAAGATGTAAACCTTTTTGCTCAGCCTAAACCCGACTGGGCCGAAGGATTTCAACATACAGTGATAAATATCACAGGAAATTCCGAAGAAGAGATGTCATTCAAAAGGCGTCTTATAAGACGATCACTTCATAAATACATACATAATAAAGTGGGCGGGTTCATGTTCGTTCTTCCCATGATAAAGCCAGGCATGATGGAAGCCCCCATGCGTACGCTTTCTAACTTCGCTGATGTAGAGAAAGGCGGAGGCTTTGAATACATCGGCGTCATTATCCCCACTGAGAATTTTCCGATATTGTATCGCGACGCCATTCAAATCGCTGAAAAGTATAGGCCGAAATGGTCCATAATGTGTCGAGTAATCGGGCGAGGCCATTCCATGATGTTTTCCTACGCGTGGCCTTTCAACAGGGCCGACCCTGATGATATGGAAATGGCAAAAAAAGCGCTTCATGAGAGCAATATTTCAGGCTTGAAAAGCGGGGGCGTAATCTGGAAGCCGGAAGTTGAGGGTCAGCGCATGATGATGGAGGCGATGGACCCCCATACGCTGAAGCTTTTACAAACAATAAAGAAAACCCTTGACCCGAATGGTATCATGAACCCTGGAAACTGGGAGGCAAAATGAATGGAATATGAAGATATTATTCACCGGTGTTTTAGGTGTGGCTACTGTAAATTCCCTGAGGATTATCATGATATAAACTGCCCGTCCTACAGGAAATTCGGCTTTGAGACGTATTCGCCGGGTGGCAGGATGTGGCTGATAAAGGCATGGCTCAACAAGGAAATCAACACCAGCAACCGATACGGCGAAATTCTTTACTCCTGTGCCACCTGCGGAAACTGCATGGAGCACTGTGTTATGCCCTTTAAAGATGATTTACTTAATATTTTTGAAGCCGCCAAAGCAGAGTTGGTAAATGGGGGAATAATTCCGCCCGGAGTTAGAGATTATTTCAAAGCTATCAACGTGAATTTAAACCCTTATAAAGAGCCACAGGATACACGTTCAGATTGGGTCCAGGATGCAGGTATTGAAATGTATTCCGGCCAGGAGTACCTGTTTTATGTGGGAGATGTCGGTTCCTTTGATGAACGCGGAAAAAGAATGGCTCGATCCGTGGCAAAGGTGTTGAAAGAAGCGGGCGTGTCAATGGGAATTCTGGGAAGCGAAGAAACCTGCGACGGGAACGAGGTAAAGGTCCTTGGGGAAGAAGGTCTATTTCAGTTCCTGGCTGAAAAAAACATCACCCAATTCAACGAATTGGGGATCAAGAAAATCATCACACTGGATCCCCATGCCTTTAATGTTTTCAAAAAAGAATATCCGGATTTAGGGGGTAGGTTTTTGGTTTGGCATTACAGCCAAGTGCTGGCCGAACTTGCCCGAGATAAAAAGCTCCCTCTTCATGAATTTAAGGCTAAGGTCACCTACCACGATCCTTGTTATCTGGGCAGGCATAATCGTGTTTACGACGAACCGCGAAGGATTTTGAAGGCTATCCCAGGTCTTGAACTTGTTGAAATGAGCCGGAACCGGGAAAATGCTTATTGCTGTGGGGGAGGCGGGGGAAATTTCTTCACCGATATCTTGGGAATGGGAGAAGATAGCCCAAGCAGAATCCGAGTTAGGGAGGCATTGGACACGGGGGCTGATATTCTTGCTGTGGCCTGTCCTGTTTGTGCAAAAATGTTTGAAGATGCGGTTAAGACAGAAGAAATTGAAGACAGATTGAAAATTATGGATTTGGCTGAAATTATCATCGAGGCCAGAAATCAATAATGTACTGGTTTCCATCCAGACTGCGAGCCGGTAATGAAAGAGAATTACTTTAAGAAAGAGATGCCAGCTAACGAATAAGGATAGATCGTGTGAGTGAAGCGAACCACAATCTTATCCAGCGTTTGGACGAGCCCGGTCCAACGAAAACCCTAATTTGATGGGGATCTGGGATGGTTCATAGGGAGGCGAAATAAATGAGTATTCTTAATGATTTTGATTTAAGCGGCAAAGTATCGATCGTTACAGGGGGAGGAGACGGTCTGGGCCGAATGTTGGCAGTGGGCTTAGCGGAGGCAGGTTCTAGCATAGTTATATGCTCAAGGAACTTGGAGAAGTGCCAAGAGACTGCAAAGGAGATAAAAAAGTTGGGGGTAAGCGTTCTTGCTCATCAATGTGATCTGAGTCGGGACGAAGATGTTCATCGAGTTCTAAGCGAAACCCTCAAGAAATTTAACAAAATTGACATTTTGGTAAATAATTCGGGAACAACGTGGGGGGAGGCGCCCGAAGATATTGAATTTGACCATTGGAAAAAGGTCATTGATGTGAACATTAATGGTACTTTTCGATTTACACAAAAAGTGGGCAGAGCAATGATTAAAAAGAAAGAAGGGAAAATCATTAATATATCATCAATCGCGGGTCTTCGGGGCACTGACCCTGAATATCTGAATTCTCTTCCGTATTGTACTTCGAAAGGCGCTCTGATTCTCTTCACTCAAGATTTGGCCGTGAAATGGGCAAAATTTAATATCAATGTCAATTGTATCGCGCCTGGTTGGTTTAGAACTAAAATGACTAAGTGGGTTTTAGAAAATAAAGGTGATAAAATAATGGCGCGTATAGCCATAAAGCGATTTGGGCAAGAGAATGACATTAAAGGAGCGGTGGTCTTTTTGGCCTCAAAGGCTTCAGATTATATAACCGGCCAAGTTTTGCCAGTTGATGGCGGTTTGTCTGCTTGGTGATTGCAATTGGCTATGGAAAAATGAATTGATAGTCGGGAGCGTTTTCATTGTCCGAGGGAATTATTGAAATCTGACTTAGTTTTTCCATGATGAATTAGAGTAGGATTAACCGAAAACCCTTAAAGGGACATGCCAATGATAGGAAAGACAATCTATGAACTAAGGCAGGGTGACAAAGCAGAATGTTCAAAAACAATTTCCGAAACCGATATTTACTTATATGCTGGGATTACCGGCGATTTTAACCCGGCGCATGTGAACCAGCTTTACGCTGAAAAGACATTTTTCAAGTCACGTATTGCGCATGGGCTTCTATCTGCCGGGTTAATATCTGCCGTCGCCGCCAACAAGTTACCCGGCCCAGGAACGATTTATCTCAAGCAAGAAATAAACTTCATTGCTCCTGTTTATATTAATGATACAATAACGGCATCTGTTGAAGTGCTTGAGGTAAATGTTTCAGAAAATCGTGTTTTGTTGAAAACGGTATGTAAAAACCAAAAGAATGATCTAGTTATTGAAGGACACGCATTGGTTTCACCACCTAAAACAGTAGCTTCAGAACGCGGATAGACGCTATGGATTGAGGTGAAAAAAGCAAATGTCAATGTTTCGTTAATACAGATGATTTGTCATAACAGCCTCTGTTGTTTATAGACGAAAACCGATTAGAACAAACTTTCTGATGTAATTTTGTTGTTTCATCGGCACATATCTGTAAATGCTGGAGATAAATCGTGGTACTGCAGTTGCCCTGCAAAGCTATGTTGACATTTTCCAAAAAAAACCAGCGCAATTCAGGGATATCTCTTAATTTAATCCAGGGTAAACCCCCGGCTGTGTCGGGGGACTCCCAAAGTTTGACAGTTCCGGGAATATACCGCTGGCGTTTTATAGAGGTAGGACGCCGCGCCATTCAGCGGAGCAGGCACTTATCTCC
>Ga0265297_10004227_pt1 | contig 23896 bp, 18 predicted proteins | sample Munlanlwell13791_FD_192502 | JGI IMG/M metagenome (GOLD analysis project Ga0265297, IMG submission 192502) | Leachate microbial communities from a municipal landfill in Southern Ontario, Canada - Leachate well 137-91 | ecosystem: Engineered > Solid waste > Landfill > Unclassified | place... | reverse complement strand
CAAGGTGGGAGAGTAGATAGCCGCCGTTTTTTAAAAGCCCCGCATATTCAATTATGCGGGGCTTTTTTTTGCTCTACAAGGATGAAAGAGTTCCGACTCTGTCAATAGAGAATGTTGTCATATATTGTAGTAGATTTGTCCCTGACAGTAAGAAGAGTTAAATATACTGAGTATATAAGTCCCCGACAACTGTTTTGGAGAAATATACTCAGTATATTATTCCTCGCAGACCGTTTTGGAAAAATATACTCAGTAGATAATTCCCTGACTTCTTCTAAGTATTGATAAAAAAGAGGCATTAAACAGAATAAACTGTTTAATGCCTCTTTTTTATTTGTATTAAAGTAATGGCTTATTTCACTTCCACACCATTTGTCACCTGCACACTGGGTTTTATTAGCACTAATTTCCCGTCGGCATCTTCAGCCGAAAGAATCATACCTTCACTCATCACACCACGCAGTTTACGGGGTTCGAAGTTGGCTATAAAGCAAACCTGTGTTCCTATCAGTTCTTCAGGATTGGGATAATAGGCTGCAATTCCGGAAAGAATGGTACGTTCTTCCATGCCATCGGCAAGGCGGAACTGAAGCAATTTGTCAGCTTTGGGCACTTTCTGGCAATCGAGTACGGTTCCCACACGTATATCCATTTTCATGAAATCGTCGAAAGCCACCTTTTCTTTTACCGGAGCTGCTTTGTAGTTGGCTGTTTCGTTGGCAATCTTAGTATTCAATAGCTTTTGAACCTGAGCTTCTACTGCTTCATCCTCAATTTTTTCGAAAAGCAATTCAGGAGTGCCGAGTTGAGATCCTTGTGTGAGTAAATCGATTTTTCCCAAATCAGCCCAGTTAAATGCTTTCATTCCCAACATAGTGCGTAGTTTTTCAGAAGTGAAAGGCAGGAAGGGTTCGAAAGCAATCGCCAGGTTAGCTGCAATCTGTAAACTCAGGTGCATAATGGTTGCCACACGATTCATATCCGTTTTAGCTACTTTCCAGGGCTCGGTATCGGCCAGGTATTTATTGCCGATTCGTGCCAGAGTCATGGCTTCTTTTTGTGCATCGCGAAAGCGGAAATTATTCAGCAACTTCTCAACCTCTACCTTTACGTTTACAAATTCCTCAAGTGTTTGTTTATCATAATCGGTCAGTTCACCTAATGCAGGTACTTTTCCATCGTAATATTTTTGAGTCAAAACCAATGCCCGGTTAACAAAATTGCCGAAGATAGCTACCAATTCATTATTATTACGCGCCTGAAAATCTTTCCAGGTAAAATCATTGTCTTTTGTTTCTGGTGCATTGGCTGTAAGAACGTAACGCAAAACATCTTGTTTCCCGGGAAAATCTTCCAGGTATTCGTGCAACCATACCGCCCAATTGCGCGATGTAGATATTTTATCTCCTTCAAGGTTCAGAAACTCATTGGCAGGGACATTATCGGGTAAAATATAGGAACCTTCGGCTTTCAATACCGATGGAAATACGATACAGTGAAAAACAATATTATCTTTTCCTATGAAATGCAGTAAGCGTGTATCTTCATCTTTCCACCATTTCTCCCATTTTCCGTATTTTTCCGGTTGACTATCACAAAGTTCTTTCGTATTGGAAATATATCCGATGGGTGCATCGAACCAAACATAAAGTACTTTCCCTTCGGCATTTGGAACCGGGACGGGAATTCCCCAATCCAGATCGCGACTCACGGCACGTGGTTGTAAGCCCATATCGAGCCAGCTTTTGCATTGTCCGTACACATTCGGTTTCCATTCTTTGTGGTCTTCCAGAATCCATTTGCGTAACCATGCCTCATGCTGGTCGAGCGGTAAATACCAATGTTTGGTCTCGCGCATAACCGGAACATTTCCACTGATAGCTGATTTTGGATTGATTAAATCGGTAGGATTGAGTGAAGTTCCGCACGATTCGCATTGGTCTCCATAAGCATTTTCGTTGCCACAATGCGGACATTTTCCTGTAATGTAACGATCGGCAAGGAATTGTTGAGCGGCTTCATCGTAATACTGTTCATTGGTTTTTTCAATAAAACCACCTTTACTTTCAATGGTTTTAAAAATTTCTGAAGCCAGTTCGCGATGTGTTTTGGATGTGGTACGTGAATAAATATCGAATGTAATACCAAAATCCTCAAACGATTTTTTAATAATCCCGTGGTATCGGTCAACTATATCCTGAGGTGTAACCCCTTCCTTTTTTGCTTTAATGGTAATGGGCACACCGTGTTCGTCAGATCCGCCGATAAAGAGCACTTCTTCTCCTTTCAGGCGGAGGTAGCGCACATAAATATCGGCAGGAACATATACACCGGCAAGGTGTCCGATATGAACCGGTCCATTGGCATAAGGCAAAGCGGAAGTTACGGTAGTACGTTTGAAGTTAGTCATTGTTTTGTTAATCAGTTATTTGTTCATTAGTTAATTGGATAATTGATATTTGACAACTGTCGAACTAATCAACGAGTTAACCAATTAACCATACCCAAAACCGGAGTGCAAAGATACGGACAAAAAATTAAAGTTACAGGTTTTTTTGAATGGAAATCAATCTTAAAACATATTTAGTCGGGATGCAATTAACACATGCACAAGCACGAATGAAACAACACTGCTTACAAAATGTGATTGTAAAGAAGAATCCGGAATCAACATTTATTTTGATTCATATAAACATGAATAATGATTGTTCACAGGAATAATCAGATGAATAATACGGATTATTAGTTTATTTATTAATGAATAATTTACGGGTTGATTTGTCTCCATTTGATGTAGAAACACTAACAAAATAAATCCCTGAATGATACTCAGCTAAAGGTATCGTCAGTAAATGGTCTCCGGATTCTAAAGTGTTTCGGGTTTCCATATACATTTTTTCCCCGGCAATATTGTAGATTGATATAGCTACATCGGCGGATTGCAACAGTGAGAATCGTATGGTAATTTTATCGGAAGCAGGATTGGGATAAAGTTGCATACTTTGAATTAGATCAAAGGTGTTTGTCAGACCGGTATAAATTAAATCCATTTTTTGCAAATACCATTGTTGATCAGGATTAGTGGCAATGTTGTTATCTGCTTCTACAGTTTTACTTCCATTTTCAAAACTTCCCTGGTAGTTATTTATTGAATTCAGGGATTTGTAATTTATTATCCCGTAAATGTTCCCTGTACTTACAGGAATGATTTTCCACTTTTGCGCATTATCGTAATCATTAATGGCTACCTGAATCAGGCTATTTCCCTTCCCGTTTCCTGCCATGGCCAGCATGGATCTTTTGTTGATGATCCGGTATAAGTCGTTTCCCAGTGAATTTATCTGCCAGAGTTGCCCTTCGTCCGATTCCGGTTCCCACAATATTAGGCCTGCATTCGGTTCCACCGATTCGTCCGTAACATCGATCACATTATTTGTTTTTTTATTCATAATCATATAATATTGATTACCTGCAATAAATGCTTCGGATGGTTTTGCGCCTGTATTATTAAAACTGGTCGTCAGAAAATTCACTCTGTTTCCCAAATAGGTCTTTAAATAATCGACTCCCCCGGAATAGGTGCTAAAAAGGTATGTCTCATCATATACTCTGGTATTTAATACGTTCCATTTCGTGAAATTCTGTTGTTGTGATTGATTAATCAGAGCGGAAGTTTCATTGATATGGGATATAAGTTTTCCAATTAAATTATTTGATGTAATTTGCTTCCAATGATTCCTGACTGCAGTTTGAAACCATTCATCCTGCCAGATACGTTCAATCCATGTTCGGGGTGCATGTGCATTTTCGCGCATTAATTTTAATGTTGCATCACCTAACCTGTTATCATTATTAAAGGCAATGTCGTAATCCCACAAAGGTCCAAAATACAATTTATCGTCGGAGCGTTTTTTATACACGTATGTGCTCCAGAATGAATCGGAATTGCCTGTTAATTCGGAGGCAATATACCAGTTAATGAGCGAAGTTGTATCCACTCTTGAACGATAACCTGTTTGAGGATTTTTAAAATCGGAGGAAAACAATCTGGTTTCAAAATCGTTTATGTAATTTTTTATATAGTTTAATTGTTGCGATTTAATGACATCGTCATCCGGCGATTTTACCGATATTTTCATTCCTTTTCCTGAAGTAAACCACACCGTTTCTGATGATGCAAATCCATCTAATTCCAACAAGTATCCGCCACTAATTGCCGGTTCTATGGTGTCGTTGCCGGTTTGTTCATCGATGTTCACACGAAAAGGCGATACTTCCAATTGGTCGGAAACCAGATAATTACCAAGAAAATTATTATTCAATACCAGATCAACAAACCGGGCAGAAGGCGAAAATTCAAATCCTAATATCTCGCTGATTTTAAAAGTCAGGGTATTTCTTAGCAGTGTTTTGTCAGCATGATTTGCCAATAGAACCCAGCTTTTTTCTTTTGCGGGCAGATTCAAGAGGTTCGTTTTTTTGTCGAGTTTGATTCGGTACGGTTTTTTGCTGAAATTCCAGGTTGAATTTCCTCTTCCCCTAATTTCAGTTAGCATGTTTAATTCTTCTGACGAATCGGAACTTTTAATTAATATATTGCCGGGAATCCAGGTAACTTTATCATTAATTGGTTGGCTATTAGTTGTTGTAATGTAGAATGTGGGTAAATTGGTGATTTGAGTCTGAGAAATTAGATTCGCTGAGCTTCCCAGAATAAACAAAAACAGGACAATGCGATTTCTTTTTGTTGGAAGGTTTTGATTCATTAAATGGCGATTGAAATTTTCTTAGATTTTTTGTTTTTTATAAATGGGTTAGTAGAGCCATTTTTTAATATCAGGGAACAAATATATAAATTTTTTCCCTTAAATTTTTGATTGTCTTCATTTTTCTGTAATATTAATTCTCAAACCGGGCATAGGTTTGAGATAACCCCAATAATGAAATGTTTCGCTTCTGCATATAGATAAATGGTTATCATTTTATTTGCTTGAATAATGAGGAATTTTCGATTATTTTTAGTTACTTTTGTAAAATATAATATTTCACACATTTACACAACTAATATTTATAAATTATGTTAGCTCTGATAGTTATTGGTATAGTCGTTTTGCTAGTCGGTTTTAGTGCAAAAAAATCAAATTCACCAGCTTCACCGTACAGCGGTATTATTAAAATTGTAGGGGTGGCCATCATTTTTATTGGTGCCGTAATGTCTTCGATTGTTCAAATAAATCCGGGCGAGATCGGTGTACAAAAGCTTTTCGGAAAAGTAAACAATACGATTTTGAACAGCGGACTGAATGTTATTAATCCATTGGTAGAAGTGGTAACATTTGATACCCGGACTCAAAATTATACCATGTCGGGTGTGCAGGATGAAGGTCAAAAATCGGGAGACGATGCCATACGCGTGTTATCGGCCGATGGACTTGAAGTAGTTATTGACTTAACGGTTTTATATAAAATTGTACCTACCGAAGCTCCACGGATATTACAACAAATTGGAACGGATTACAGGAATACCATTGTTCGTCCAATTTGTCGTACGAAAATTCGTGACAATGCCGTGTATTACGATGCCGTTGCCTTGTATTCGACGAAACGTGATGAGTTTCAGGCAAGGATTTTTTCTACTATTGAAAAAGATTTTAAGGCCCGAGGGCTGGAACTTGAACAACTGTTGATTCGGAATATCACCCTTCCGGCCTCGGTTAAGACTACGATTGAGTCAAAGATTAATGCCGAGCAGGATGCACAGAAAATGATTTTTGTTCTTCAAAAAGAGAAACAAGAAGCGGAACGTAAGCGTGTAGAGGCACAAGGTATTGCCGATTATCAGAAGATATTAAGTACCGGTTTAAGTGATAAACAGTTGCAGTATGAAATGATAAAAGCCATTGCCACTTCGCCCAATGCAAAATTAATTATTATGGGAGGTGGAAAAAACAGCACTCCGGTCATTCTTGATACAAAATAAAGAATTGAAATTTAATATTATTGAAAAGCTGTCAGGTTCCTGACGGCTTTTTTTAGTATATTTGCGAAATAAAATAAAATTCATTTCCATGCCACGGGATAAAGCCATATTAAAAGAACAACTCGCTGATCTTTCAAAAAAGGAACTGGTGGACATGGTGCTGAAGTTATCCGCAAAACGCTTTAATTACGAGTATTTGTTGGTGAATTTTCTGGATACAGATGGCGGAGAGCAAACATTGTTCGAAGAAACCGTTGAAGATATTGACCAACTCTGTGCGAAAGAATATAAAGGACGAACCATCCAACATCAACTGGCTAAGAAACTTAATGTCTGCACCAAACGAATTCGTGAATTTACAGTGGAAACGAAAAGCAAAAAACTGGAAGCTGATTTGGTATTATACGTACTCGAAATACAATTTGCGAATCCTTCCAGAGTCTTTGGAGCCCGTGTTTCAGGTTACGATTACAAAGTGGGGCTGTTACTCAAAAAACTTATTACGCTGGTTACAAAAAAACTTCATCCTGATTACCGGATTGATTATGTGGATAAAATAAATGAATTTCTTGACAAATTGCATCAGACTTCCAACCGAATTAATACGATTAAAGAATTACCAGCCTCTATTGATTAATGTTTTTGTGATGCTCATTTTTTAAAAATCCAATCTCTCAATTTATATTTGTTCTGCTGTATAAATTGGATTTTTTCTAACTCAGCTTCTGATAGAAAAGTAACAGTTTCCAGCTTGTATAACCTTAGAATTACTCCCGTAAAATTAACAATAAAGTCATTAATATCAGTTGCAGGAAGATTTTGTTCTCGCAGATAATTTCGGATATTCTTTACGGGGCTGGGAACTGATGGGATAGCTTTTATTATAGTTTTGCTTTGTACCGTAGATAGAGCCTTTTGCAGCCTATACAAATCGGTATCGTATAGTAATGTTCCATGATGAAGTTCCCTTTTTTTTCCTATATGTGATGCTGTTCCGGAGATTTTAAAACCACCGGGTAACCAAAGGTCTTTCCGTTTACCAACCTCAACTTCAATTCCTAAAGCGTTCAAAACCTCAACAATGGGCTTTAGAAAATTCGGATTTAAGGAAGATCTTTCGTTCGTTTTATTGGAAATAAAGCAAAAATTTAAATTTCCAAAATCGTGATAAACACTGCCGCCACCTGACATACGCCTGACAATTTGAATATTGTTTTCTCTGCAATAATCCAGATTTACTTCGTTTTGGATGGCCTGATTGCAACCGATGATTACACTCGGTTCATTCACATAGAAAAGCAAAATTTCTTCCGGGCTCTCAGAAAATATATATTCCTCTGTTGCCAGATTGAAAGTTGCTGAAGTGGATGTGGATTGGATGATTTGCATAACCCCTAACCCCTAAAGGGGAACTATGATACTTTTGTTTATTAAAAACATTGATTTATTTGTTGCAAAAATACGAAAAGATAAAGAGGAATTATGAAATTAAACTTCCATAATTCCCCTTTAGGATTATAATTCTATAGCCCCTTTAGGGGATTGGGGGGTCTATTTTACATTAAACGCCACTCTTAACTCGTCGATTTCCTTATCGCCCATTGGATGCAGGGATCCGATGGAAGAAGCCATAACCAAAGAGTTAGCAGAGAATTCTGCCACCTCCAGATAATCGAAGGTATTGATTAATTTGTTCCCGGTTACAATCACACAGTCATTTTCAACAATGATTACCCGGTTTGTATTGAACATTTTAGCAATATCTTCCGTATCGGAGTACAAACTCTCGAACGGAATGGAAGGAACATCCTGAAGGAAAATCCAGCTTTCCGGAATGGTGCGTACGTCAAACTTTTGATGACTTACTGCATGTGCCATCAAATTGGTAGGTTGAGTGGTAATAATAGAATTGATATGCGGATTCAACTGGTAAATGCGGTGATGAAGAGCTACCGAACGACTGGGTTCTTTCCCTGCTTCGGTCATGCCATTTTTTACCTGTACGATATTCTTGGGCAAAATATCCCAACGTGCAACGTCGCGTGGAGTTATCAGAAAGTCATTCTCTTTCCAGCGTACCGATACTGTTCCGTAAGTCGAAATCATCAATCCCTGATCGCAGGCCCGACGAATAATACTGACCATATCCGAACGAATTTCACGCTCTTCTGACGGATGATCAACATCCATAAACGGAGTAATATTTTTCGGGAAATGGTTGATATATTTTGAAATTTGTTCATCAGTCAGCGTATTTATTTTTCCGATACGTCCTGCATTTACAATGGTACGACAACAAAATTCAAGCGTCTCGAAACGTTGATAAGCATCCATCATATCGGTTCCACCTAACACTACCCCGTGATTTTCCATAATCACAGCTTTGAATTTCCGGTTCTTAAACTCATTGGCTATTTTCCCACCGAGTTCTTCGCTTCCGGGACAACCATAGGGAGCAAAACCAATTTCACCACAGATTTTCCGTGCCTGAGGAACAATGCTGGTATCAGGTACCTGGCGGGCAATGCTGAAAGCTACCAATCCGGGTGGGTGAGCGTGAATGATAGCAGTCAACTCGGGACGGGTTTCATAGATTGCTTTATGAAATGGATATTCGGATGAAGGTTTGTGTAACCCGACGATTGTACCGTCTTTCTTTACACATACAATGTCTTTTACTGTCAATGAGCCTTTATCAACCGCCGAAGGAGTTATCCAAATATCACCGTTTCCATCTTTAATGGAAATGTTTCCACCCGAAGTGGTTGTCATTCCGCTCCGGTAAATACGTCCGATTATCACATTAATCTGTTCTACCGGATGCATTAAGTTAACATCTAACTGTTTCATTTTATATAGATTATAGAACAAAGAGTCAAGAACAAAGACTCTTTGTTTCTGTTTAATTCGCTAGTTTATCCGCATTGGAAAGCAAATAAGCTTCAGCTTCCACACTCCAGAGTCCTTTATTTTTATCGCAAATTGTTGCCAGTTGTTTGAAAACCGGATTTGTTTCACCCAATTTTCCGAATTCGGAAATTGGAGTCAACGGTAAAGTAATATGCGTATAAATAAGTTTTTTACCTCCCGGAATTTCCGGTAAATGATTGGTCGCCTCAATTACAGCATTCAATCCTCCGATATGTGTTACCAATCCGGCAGGATCAAGTCCAATGCTCATCATTTCAAGAGCTTCCACCATATCGTCTGTGTTCCCGCCACTGGTCCCGACCACATGTGTGTATGCATAATGTACATTGTAAAAGTTAAACATGGCACTGAATTTCGGATCGCCCGGACCGGCAAAGAAATTCATACAACCATCAAATGCAAGTATCGCATCGCCCTGTTCGACAACAGGTTTTACAGGGGCAAATACAAATACATCATCGTAACCGTTTCCACCACTGATAGCTTTAAGCTCTTCAACAGGATTTTCCATACTTCCTGTATTTACATATCGTAAATCGATTCCACGTGATGCAGCAAATTCTACGCTGTAAAAAGTGGCTGCACGGTCGAGACGGGTCTGATCCACGTCGGTTACCACACAAAGCGAAGGACGTCGATCTTCGCGGAGAAGAACGTAATTTATTGCAGCCAGTCCCATTGGACCAACTCCTGCCAGTATCGCCATTTTCCCACCATCAACAATTTCCATGTTGTGAACGTAACTTCCGGGATTGGTGTGATAATTGGCATGCATAGCACCGATGACGCACGAAAGTGGTTCTGCCAGTGAAGCAGGATAAAATCCTTCTCCCTTGTAAGCCAGCAGACAATTTTTTTCCATCACTTCATTTGGAATAATTACGTAAGTGGCATCACCACCAATGTACCGGTAACTATAACCCGGAGCACTTAATATACCCACCGGACCATCTTCGTAATACAAGGCCGGTTGAATGGAAAATTTATCACCGGCTTTGAATTTACTTGCCCATTTTGATCCAACTTCCACCAGTTCTCCGGCGAATTCGTGCCCGATGATGATGGGTTTTTCAGCTACATCATTTGGGATGCGCTTGTGGTCGGTTCCTTGGCTTGATGCTTTGTACGAGGACATACACAACGAGTCGGAAACTACTTTGGCTAATATTTCATTGTCTTTAATCTGTGGCAATTCGAACTCTTCTAACCGAAGGTCTTTTTTGCCATATAAACGGATTGCTTTTGTTTTCATTATTTTGAGAGTCAAGAGTCAAGAACCAAGAATCAAGACGGTGTTGTTTGATATTGGATCCTGCTCTGGTTAATTGTTTGATTAATTGTATTCTAAATATTGATTTTATACATAAAACTCTGATGAAACCTGTCTTGATTCTTGGCTCCTGAGTCTAATTTAATTTATCTTTGAAACCTATTATCATTTTTTGCAGTTCTGCCAGTTTTTCTTGCAACAGATTATATTGTCCCTGCTCAATATACGACAGATTGAGTGAAACAAGTAATTCTGTTTCTAATTCAAATGTCGAACCTAGAGAGATTTCAAGAAATCGGGCAAAATCTTTGTTGCTCGATTTTGCTGAACCTTCCGATATATTTGTAGGGACTGAAACAGCAGCTCTTTGTAACTGAGAAACAAGTCCAAAACGCTCATTACTTGGAAAGGTGTTTGTTACTTTATAAATCTCAGTAACAAAATCAACCGATTTAATCCAAATAGATAATTTTTTGAAATTGTGCATAATCTCATTGTCTTGATTCTTGACTCTTGGTTCTTGACTCTACGATAGCATCACCTGCCCACCGGTAATTGGCAACGCCTGTCCTGTTTCGCCGCATTGTTCCATCAGATACAAAGCTCCTTTGGTAACATCTTCGGGTGAACATCCTTTTTGCAGAGGAACCTGTGCCAGATAAAACGCTTTCACGTCGTCTATAGTTTTAGCACCCGGTACCTTTCCTGCATTTAAATACTGTACAAAGAGTCCGTTATCCGGATCACTCCACAGCGGACCTTCGTAAAAATTTCCGGGACAAATGGAGTTTACCTTGATACGGAATGGTGCCAATTCCAATGCAAAAGATTGGGTCAGACCCACTCCTCCAAATTTCCCACCGGCATAGGCAAAGTTCGCTTTACTGCCACGCAATCCCGATTTGGAATTAATCTGAATGATATCGGCATAATACTGAGGTGCAAATTTTGTTTGCAACTTCATCACCTTACTGACTACTTTTGTACAATAAAAATATGCATTGTAGTTTATTTTCGTTACGAAGTCAAAATTTTCAGGAGTCATATCGTCAAGTCCACCGGCACGAAGTACGCCTGCATTGCTGATAAAGGCATCGATAGCCCCAAAGTTGCAAATGGTTTCGTGAACCAGGTTCTCAATACTCGGAATTTCGCTTACGTTGGTTTTTACAAAGATGGCACGATTACTTTTTGTCAGTGTATTGAAATGTTCCACCGTTGCCACACCGACTGTTTCATTCATATCGGCCACTACGATATTGGCACCTTCCAGTAATAAACATCTTGCTATTCCTTCGCCAAATCCCTGGGCAGCTCCGGTTACGATGATGGTTTTATTTTCGGCACGACCTTTTGAAGCTCCTGCTGCCACACTGCGACGGTAGTTTTCCACTTCCCAGTTGTCAATAAAGTCGATTTGTGTTTGTGTCATTGGATGCGGACCACCAAACGATTCGGACAAATAGGCTATCTTCATAGCATCTTCAAAAACATCCAACAGAATATCACATTGGGCTGCATTATCACCTGCAGCAACCAGGCCGATACCTTTTATCAGGAAAATCTTTGGCTGATAACCAAACTTAGTGGTAAATGCAGGAATTTGTTTCGCTGCTTCGGCCAACACAGCTTCCGGTTCTTCGTCGTTGAGGAAAATGTAATTCGATTTACAATAGACAATAGCATCAGGCGTAAATGGTTTGGCAATTTTTGCCTGATTTTCTTCACTGTCGTAGAAGTATTTTATCAGTTCGTTTTTGCGGACTTTCAATGTTTTCAAACCAGCTTTTGAAAGCATCATGCGAATACCCGGAAGGATTTGTTCCGTACAACTACAAGTAGCGCGAGGTTCTGCAAGCTTAGTGAGGGGGTGACTCAAAGTCAACTTCTCACTGTTAGCTACTGCTGTATCAAGGGTATCCAGAATTTTGGTATAAAGTACTTTGATTTCTTCAATGCTGTTTGCACCCACAAAAATACCATGGTTTTGCAACCAGATAACGGCAGGTTCAGCTCCATCTTCGGCGCGAAAAGCTTTGATAGCATCTTCCACTTTTTTGAACAATACATAACCCGGATCGGTGTATTCGATATATAATGCCTTTGCTCCCAACAATTTTTTCAAATCACTTTCTGCATTAACGGCACACATCAACCCGTTGACAGTGGTTGGGTGTAAATGCACCACAAAGGCAAAGTCAATCACGTTATGCATGGATGTTTCCACCGACGGACGTTTGCCTTTGCTCAATGTTGCAGCTGCCAGATCGTTCTTCACTTCTTCTTCACGTTCGGCTGCATTGCTGCTGTATATTTTGTCGGACATGAGGTTCAGTTTGGATCTGTCCAGCACAGCAAAACCGTCTTCGGTAATGGTTGCCAGTGAAGAACCGCTGGCTTTCACCCAGATTTTTTCTTCGTTTTTATACGAGGTGTTTCCTCCGCCTGCAATCACAAAACGGCTGTCGCGGCCGTAGAATTGCGATATTGTTATTAAATCATCAAGTTCTTTCATAATAATACGACCCCTAGCCCCTAAGGGGGAACTAAATTACTTTCGTCTCTGAAATTAATTCTTCAAGGGAATTTTGATTAATGCTAAATTGAATTTCTATTATTAAACTACAAAAAAGGAATTATGAATATGAACTTGCATAATTCCCCTTTAGGGGCTAGGGGTTTATTAATTCGTCTCCCAATTTAATAAACTCCTCCCTTTTGCTTCTATCGGCTTGCCCATTTGCATCCACATACCCTCGCAGACCTTGCGCTACCAAATGTTGATGGGCAGCTACCACACATACACCATCGTAATTGATTTGCATCAAACGGTCGGTAAGCGGTGTGCTGTTACGGGCAAAAAGCTCAATCGGCTCCATGGCGGGCGTGTTGTGCTCGCTGCCGAATGTTACCACAAAACCCTGGTCGTGAAGGTACGAGGCATATTTCTCCAGTAAATCTACACTATTTCTTGTCGTTATAAATTCCACTGAATGGAAACCGCGTTCGGTCAATTGTCTGGCCACTTTTTCCAGATCACCTTCAAAATCGGTATATCCTCCTTTGGCATCGTCCGCTAAAAAAGGATAAGTTGGTATTCCGCCGCCTGCCACGATAATATCGCAAACGGTTTGCATAGGTAAAAAAGCTTTCGGATCTTCCGGAACGAAAGCACCGCCACCTGCTTTAAGCAGGTTAGCCCTGATTTCGTTTTCCACTCCGGCTATATCGCTGATGCCCGATTTCAGTTCTTTGCCTGCAAATAATTTTCCGAAAAGTTCCTGAATCTTCGCTTCATCGTTTCCACTAGCTTCGTACACTTTCAGGCGCAATGCTTTGGCCAAATGGCGTTCGCGGATAGAGCCCTTGGTCAGTTCGTTTTTAATCCATTCGAAGTTCAATGTGAAACCTGCCTTGGTCACAGCCAGAATTTCATTTACCTTGCCACACATAGCTTCCACCTGTGCATTGGCTTCGGCAGTGACTTCGGCCAACTGTGTAGCGAAAGGTTCTGCCAGTTTGAATGGATATGAAAGTCCTTTACCGCTGAGGTAGGTTCGACCGGGGTTTCCGGGATCGTTCACCCGCAAGCCGGCTTTCTGATCGGCTTCGTTCAGACTGATAAATTCAATATTGAACAGTGGATACAATCCCCGTTCCTTGCAACCAACCGCCCAGGCTTCGTAGCCGGCAGTGGTATAAAAATCATTTATCCCCATCACTTTTACCCCTTCGGCTACGGCCATGTCGAGCGCTTCGTTGACATCCTTAAATGCACTGAATGAATAGGGTGTGTGGAGATGTGCGTTTACTTTTTTCATAATGATTACCCCCCTAAATCCCCCAAGGAGGACTTAAAGATTCGTTTTATATTACTATTTTAGTTTTTTATTTTCTTTGGTTTCGAGTTTCTTTATACTATCTGCCGTTGGTAAATCTTCAGGCATTGTACCTCCAATTTCTTCAATTGTTTTACGAACCTTTTTACCAACTTCGTAATGTGTCTGATTTGCCTTATGTTTTCCTTTTATTTTTTCACGTCTTAATTTTTCTTCGGTTTGAGTTGCACGGAAGAGATTGGCTGCTAACTCAGTACTTCCCATGTGATCCAAAATATTCTGACTTCCTTTCAAGCCCTTTTTTGTATGAATTCCTTTGGCATCCAATCCACCATAGAGTCCTTTGTAACCATGATTTTGAAAAATGGCATAATCAATAGGTTCAATTACTCCGGCATCTTTGGCGGCATCGGCTAACTGAAGATTGTGTTTTTTCATTTCGTCACGAAGAAATAACCGTTTCTCATCCTCTGAATCCAATTGGTTATATTCATCCATTTGCCTTATTTCCTGCAAACGGGTTTGAACGGCAAAATAAGTTTGCCCCAATGCAACGATTTCTTTCGATGAATCTGCATTTTGAACAATCAAATAGCAGGCATATCGGGAAAGTTTTACCGACTCAAACTCTCTTGTCGCAGTTTTACCAGTTTCGATCATCTCGAGGATGTCCTCGAAATGATCAGCTAAAGAATGACCACTATTTGTACAGGCTTCTTTTGCTTTTTCAACAACAGGTTTAAAGTGACGATACTCAGAATAAGCGAGCACCTTTCCTAAATCGCGAGCCGACCACCATTCATTTCCATTTTCATCAACGTGCTTTATTTGCTCGAAAATGGTTTGGTTTATTGAATATAATTCGTTTTGCATAGTAGACCCTCTTTATTTTAGGTTCTTTTTCTCTTTCGCTGGTGGTAAAAAGTTTTCGCCGGTTACCACATCTTTTCCGGTTTTTGATTCCAGTTCTTTATGTTGTCCTCCTTTGTTGGATCCACTTTTCGCTTCGTCCCAACCGCTGCCAATTCTCACGGGCACGGTCTAAGCTTTGTGCCGGATCTTGTAATTCCTGCATTCGTTCATAACCAACTTTGGCTAACCATTGCTTGAATGGTTCTGCTTTGGGTGAGGGAATGGATTGAATGATCCGTAACAAAGTTTCAGTATCAACAGTATCCGTTTCTCTGTTTTTACCATCCTCAGCTATTAGTTTCAATCGTACGATTTTTTCGTACGCTTGACTTCCTTCAGTGATAAGTTTTTTTTCAAATCACTCCAATAACGTTTAGGAACAGAGCTTTCTGTGAGTATTTCTACTACATCAATTACCGAGAAATACCATTTCTCCTCTGTTTCATCCCAATGCGTGCGAATCTTTTTCGATTCAAATAACTTAATGCTCGTGTTATTTTCCAGAATAGATTAGTAAGTTGCAAGTTTGAACTTTTCAGTTATGAGTTCCAACTTTTCGTTTACGAGTTCCAACTTTTCTGTTGTGAGTTTGAACTATTCAGTTACGAGTTTTAATTTTTCAGCTATGAGTTTGAACTTTTCAGTTACGAGTTTGAACTATTTATTCTCCGGGTTTTTCAATTTCTCTTTCAACGCTTTCTGCATTTCAGGCACGTACTCTTTCATCACTTTCATCATGATTTCTTTTGTAATTTCGGGCGATGTACTGACATATTTCCGTCCTGTCGGCGATTTATAAAAAGCAATCATGTCATTGATTTCCGCTTGTGTAAAATACTTATCATACAACTTCATTTTGTCATCTTTAATCAAAGTAATCATTTTCTTTACCGATTCCATAATCACTTTCATCTTCTCCTGAGCTTTCGCTTTTGCCGTTGAATCCATTTCCTGATTCATTTTCTGGCCCATAAAAGCCGGCATCATGCCCTCCATCATCTTTGTTGAAGTCGAATCATCTTTCATTAAATGAAACAGTTCTTTGATAGACTCCTGTTTGGTTTGTGAATAAGTGTGCGCAAAAATTCCAAGACAAAAAAGCAATAGTAATGTTCCTTTTTTCATGATTTTAAAGTATTAAATTGTTAGAAAAATTCAAATTTAAAGTGTTCAGCGATTTATAACCGCGTTCTTCCTCATTTCAATATACTAAATTAAAAACCGCGAAACCCGAAAATAGTTAGTATAATTTACAGAACCTAGTTTATGTTCTGTTCAAACGTCTATAAATTATAGAGACCTGAACGGAGTTCATTTCTTCCTTCTATACTTTATAGAACCTTGTTTTAGGCTTCATTCAACCCTGTATAATTTATTCAGACTTGTTTCGTTCTCCATTCAACCCTGTATAATTTTTACAGCCTTGAATGGCCCTTTTTTACCGGGTTTCGCAGTTTTCAACCGCGCTTTTTTTAATTTCCGCGATTAGAAACCGCGAAACCCAATGTAGTTATCATTTCAATTTTGCACCAACGAACAAATTTAGAATTTATTTCGTATACTATTGTGGTTCATAATAAATATAAAATTTATGGACACAGTATTAGAAATTTTATTTCATACAATTGAAATAATAGAAGCTATTAAACCTGTTTTTGAAAATCAGAGGTTGCTCCTACATCTAATAAATGAATTTAAAATAAATTCAATTATCAAACGATTGAGCTAACTACCTATTTGCGAATTTATCACTAAAGGCACCAATCCATTCACAAATTAGTGCCTTTGAGATAGTCCCCCTTTAGGGGTTAGGGGTTACACTCCCAATTTCGATCTCCGGATAAACTCAGCATCTGTAAAGTTCTGACCCGAAACATAACCGGCCAAAGGTTGAATACGCTCATGTACCATATCCAGAAACCAGCTAACCTGAGGGAAGAAAGATTCTTCGAGCTCGTACGCCGGTGTAATCCAGTTGCGCGAACCAAGCACACAAACCGGCGCATCGAGGTAATCGAAACAAAGGGTGCTAATGTTAGCCGCAAAGTCTGTAAGGAACGAACCGCGAGTACAAGCGTCGCCTGCCACAATGATTTTCCCTGTTTTCTTTACCGATTCAATCACTTTTTCGTAGTTGAAAGGAACCAACGAGCGGGCATCGATCACTTCGGCACTTAGTCCGTATTTTTCTTCCAGTTCCTGCGCTGCTTTCAAAGCAGGATATAATGTGTGACCAACAGTCAGGAAGGTAATGTCTTTTCCTTCTTTTTTCACATCCGGTTCACCAAATGGAATTTCGTAATATCCTTCGGGTACACCGCCTGTGTGGAATTGTTCTCCAATTTCGTAGATACGTTGACTTTCAAAGTAAACAACCGGATCGGTTCCCTGCAAAGCCGAGTTCATTAATCCTTTGGCATCGTAAGGAGTTACCGGGAAACAAACTTTCAATCCGGGAATCTGTGTTACCAACGAAGTCCAGTCCTGTGAGTGTTGTGCGCCGTATTTTGAACCTACCGAAACACGTAAAGTGATTGGCATTTTTAAAACGTTTCCACTCATCGATTGCCATTTAGGCATTTGGTTGAATACTTCGTCGCCGCAACGACCAAGGAAGTCACAATACATAATTTCAGGAACCACACGGCCACCGCACATGGCGTAACCAATGGCAGTTCCAACGATAGACGCTTCGGCGATCGGCGAATTGAACAAACGGTGGTAAGGCAAGGCTTCGGTCATACCGCCGTAAACGGCAAACGCTCCACCCCAGTCACGGTTTTCCTCACCGTAGGCTATCAATGATGCATCCTGATAAAAACGGTGCATCATGGCTTCGAAAATCCCGTCGCGCAACTGGAATTGTTTCATTTTGCTGAATGGTTTTCCTTCGGCATCAAATGCAAAACGTTCTTTGGTAGCAATTTTCTTTACCCGTGAGTTGTCTGCCAGTGGCATTAATACATCCGGTTTGGCTGTTGAGAAAGAGTCGACAGAACCGTTCGAGAACATCATGTCACCAATCACCTGTGCATTGGTCATACGTGGAGAAACGGTATCGTCAATCGATTTCAGGAACATATCGTAAACCAATGTTTTTACATCAGTCCAGGTAGCATCCAAATCGGCCTGAGTCGCTTCTTTGGCATCAATCAGTTGTTTACCGTAAGAAGCGATACAATCCTGAGCTTCCCAGGCTTCCACTTCTTCTTTCGAGCGATACGATGATGCATCCGATGGGCTGTGTCCGCTGTAACGGTAAGTCAAAACATCCAGTAAAACAGGACCGCGTTTTTCTTCAAGGATAACGCGTTTACGTTTGTAAGCATCAATCACTGCCAGCGGGTTGTAACCGTCAACACGTTCGGCATGCATTTGTTCCGGATTTATACCGGCACCAATTCGAGCTGCAATATCATAACCCATAGTCTCACCGGCAGTTTGTCCACCCATACCGTATTGGTTATTCATAATGTTGATAATAACCGGCAAACCGCCTTTCATATCGCCTTCCCAAAGTTGATGGAACTGATCCATGGAAGCAAAATTCATCCCTTCCCAAACCGGACCGCAAGCCATAGAAGCGTCACCAATATTGGCAACAACCATTCCTTTTTGACGGTTTACCTTTTTGTATAATGCTGCACCCACGGCAATATCACCAGAACCACCTACCAAAGCATTGTTAGGATAAACGCCAAAAGGTGTAAAGAACGCGTGCATAGATCCACCCAAACCGCGGTTGAAACCTGTTACCCGAGCGAAGATTTCAGACAATGTTCCATAAACAAGAAAGCGACGTGCCAGTTCTTTGGTTGTACCTGTAAAGTCTTTTTTTACCACAGCCAAAACAGCTCCGTCGAAGAACGATTCCATAATGTCCGTCAACTGTTTGTCATCCAGTTTGTGAATAGCCGACATCCCTTTGGCGAGAATTTCGCCGTGTGAACGGTGGCTCCCGAAAATGTAATCGTCAACAGTCAACGTCCACGCCATACCAACTGCAGCAGATTCCTGTCCGATAGACAAGTGAGCAGGGCCGGGGTGATTGTACGGAGTTCCGTTGTATTCACCTTTGGTTTTGATGAGGTTGATCATGGTTTCGAACTCACGGATCAACACCATGTCGTGATAGATTTCTTTGAATTCCCCGTTCGTAAAGTTTCCTTTTTCGTCTTTGACGGTTTTTTGATATTGATTTACTGGAATCGGTTGAAATTCCACAAAACCCGGTTTACGCACATCAGCCGGATCAATGAATTGTACTTTTGGCATTTTGAATATAATTTAAGATGACCCCAACCCCTAAAGGGGAGTAAGAGTAGTTAGTATTAATTCTTTATTATAAACCCCTAGCCCCTAAAGGGGAACTAAGTTTGTGTTGTTTTGTTGATTAATGATTATGCCCCATCTTCCTATAAGAAACTTGGTCTTAAGCCCCTTTAGGGGTTTGGGGTTTCCCAGTTCCCCTTTAGGGGGCAGGGGGTCTTAAAACGAAAATATCGTTTCTTTAAATATCTCGCTAACGGTTGGATGCGGGAATACCACTTCCTGCATTTCTGAAAGAGTCATTTCCTGTTCGATGGCTATGCAGGCTCCGTAAATCATTTCGCTCGAAGGATTTCCCAACATATGTACACCTATTACTTCACCGTATTTATCTCCGATCAGCACTTTACAGAGTCCGCTTCCGCCTTCGTTTTCGGCAATGAAACGTCCGGCGTACGCCATAGGTAATTTTGCCATTTTATAAGCAATTCCTTTTGCTTTTGCCGATTCTTCCGTTTCGCCAACTCCTGCCACTTCAGGGTTTGTATAAACCACCCCCGGAATGGCATTGTAACGCATTACGTCAGTTCTACCGGTAAGGTTATTTACCACCACTTCGCCTTCGCGACTGGCAGTGTGAGCCAATAATGAAAAACCGGTAACATCACCTGCTGCAAATACATTCGGCACATTGGTCCGCATTTTTTCGTCGGTTTTAATTCCACCTTTAAATAATTCCACGTTCAGGTTTTCCAATCCGAAACCCTGGGTAATCGGACGGCGTCCAACGCTCACCAATATTTTCTCCCCTTCTATGGTTTCTGTTTTTCCGTCTTTTTCGAAAATAACTTTGTTGCCATCGATTTTTACCACTTTAGCATTGAGATTGTATTCAATGCCTTTTTTGCTGTAAATATCACGCAACATGGCTGAAATTTCAAAATCGTTATTCCCCAAAATCTCAGGTAACATTTCCACGATGGTTACTTTCGTTCCGAGGCTGTTGTAGAAACTGGCAAATTCCATCCCGATTACTCCACCTCCAATTACCACCAATGATTTTGGTTGCTCTTTCAATTCAAGAATTTCGCGGTTGGTCAGGATCACATCACCTGCTTCGGCCAATCCCGGAATGGGTGGAACAAAAGCTTCGGAACCGGTACAAATAAGCAGATTCGTTCCAAGGTAAGTCTCGCCTTCGCAAGTCACCTCCACACCTTTCGGACTACGTCCCTGAATCATGGCTTCGCCTCTTATCACGGTAACATGGTGCAATTTCATTTTGCTTTCCACACCGGCAACCAGTTTTTTTACCACTTTATTTTTGCGGGCAACAATTTTACCGTAATCGAAACGGATATTATCGCCATAAATGCCGTATTTATCACCGTGCAAAGCATTTTCGTAAGTTTTTGCACTGTAAAGCATGGTTTTGGTCGGGATACAACCTTCGTTAAGGCAAACACCGCCCATGGCTTTCTTTTCAAACAGAACTACTGAAAGTCCCTTGTGTCCTGCTCTTTCGGCAGCAACGTATCCGGCAGGTCCACCACCGATTATAATTAAGTCAAACATTTTTTATTTACAATTTAAAGATTTACAATTGGAGAATAAGAAGCTTCAAATTTACAATAATTTTTACAAATTACTTGCCTCTTACCTCCTGGTTCTTAGTCCTAAAAAATATCCAGTTCCAATGTTTCAATCTCCACGGCAATTTGTTTCAGGAAGCGTGTTGCTTCGCCACCGTCCAATGCACGGTGATCGTAAGTCAAACTCAATCCGATATACGGAACAAAAGCATAAACGCTGTCACCCAGATCTTTCGGACGCGGAACAATGGTGTTCACACCCAAAATGGCAGATTGCGGCAAATTAATAACAGGAGTAAACATTTCAACACCGTAGGCTCCCAGGTTCGAAACGGTGAATGTTGCAGCTTCCGAAGATAGTAGTTCCGGTGATATTGCTCCCTTTTTACAGCTGTTGGCAACTTCTTTCAATTGATTTGCCAAACCTAAGATTGATAAATCGTCGGCATTGCGGACGGCAGGAACCATCAATCCGCGTTCGGTATCAACAGCAAGTCCCAGATGGACTTTGTTGAAAAAGCGCATGGATTCACCCAGAAAATGTGAATTGGCATTCGGATATTTTTTTAATGCTTTTACTACAGCAAAACAAACCATATCGTTTAATGTGATATTGGTTGTCAGCGTGCCGGCTTCCATGGCATTTTTAATTTTCTTGCGCAATTCCAGCATGCGGCGGGCATCGGCTCCCAAATGATGGGTAAGTTGTGCCGAGTTCTGAAGTGAAGAATGCATTGCTTTCGCAATAAGTTTCCGCATATTCGTCAACTTTTTATCTTCATAATCCACTCCGTAGACTGCATTTACAGGAGTAAGTAAGTCAGTTGATTTCGCCGTGCCGGCTAATCCCGAGCCTGTACCCTGAGGTTGTATGTTATCTTGTGTTGCAATTTGCTTTGCAAGCGGAGTCATTTTCGGACGGCTTTCCAACGCTGCCTGAATATCTTTTTCGATCACACGGCCTTTAGGTCCCGAACCGGTTATTTGAGTCACATCTATTGCTTTTTTTGCTGCAAGACTTTTGGCACGGGGAGAAACAAAAACGGTTGAAGAGTTTGAAAGCTTTGATGTTTCGCGTTCCGCGTTTTGTGTTTCGCGTTCAACTTGCTGATTTGATACGGTTTCAACGTCTTGAATCTTGGTTCCAGGTTCTTGAATCTCTTTAACTTGTGCTCCACCTTGCAGCATTGCAGCATAATCTTCTCCTTGTTGACCAATTACCATCATGTTTAACAATACTGGCACTTCATCACCATCATTGTAAAAACATTCAAGCACAATACCATCAACAGGAGATTCTTCTTCGAATGTTGCTTTATCAGTTTCGTAGGTAAACAATATATCTCCTTTTTTCACAGCATCACCTTTTTTCTTTTTGATTTCAGTAATGATACAACTTTCAACCGATTGCCCTTGTTTGGGCAGAATAACAACTACAGCCATGATCTATTATATTTTATTTTTATGGAAACAAGCAGAAGAAATCGCTTTTTGAGTTCTTCTGCTTGTTCATTTTCAATTTAATTTTCAAACATCATTTTATACAGGTAAAATCAATTTCAGGGTGGTTATTGCCCTGATAAATTATCCAATGGTATATAATGCTAACTTCAAACTCTTTTTGTCAGATACTATATGTTCAACAATGTAATAAACGAAGAGTTCATGTCGGGATCTTTTATCTGTTTACATTGAATTACCGATTCCCACCAAAAATACGGAAAAAATAATTACTGCAATTCCTGTTGTAATCGTCCATTTTGTTTTTGGAGTTACACCAGTCCATTCTTTGCGGTAAATTCCCCACATGTTAGCCGTTAAAATAATTGTTGACATGTGTAATATCCATGAACTTGCACCATTCCCAAGTTTGCTTTCGCCCATACCATAGAAGAAAAATTGCAAAAACCAAATTGTACCAGCCATTGCCGAAAAAATAAGATTTTTGCTGATGGGAGTTTTTTTATCGGTAAAATTACGATAGGATTTGTTTTTCAAACTTAAAATTGTTGTCCAGATAAAGTTGGTTGTAAGTCCACCCCAGAGCAAAACTACATAAGTAACATTATTTTGAAACAAACGACTAGATCCTTCAAACAACATATCTGGGGATTTCATAGCAACCTCAGCTATTGGCTTTCCTGCTTCAAGACCGAAGTTAAAGAAAGCACTTAATATACCTGAAATAACAGCAATAATTAAACCTTTCACCATACTGAACTCTGCCACACTGGCTTTTTGTTGTTCTTTTGTAAGTTCTTTTTCTTTCATTATTCCGGCTTTACCTGAAATGGCGATACCAATAATACAAACCAATACTCCCAATAAAACCAATTGTCCACCCGGATTGGCAAGCATATCAGTAAAAGAAACTTTACCTAAACTTGGAAAGAAAGAATAATAAATTGCCGGAACTGTAGACCCAAAAGCAGCACAAAAGCCAAGTGTCACTGAGTTACCCAACGACATGCCCAAATATCGAACACCGAGACCGTAAGTTAATCCACCTATTCCCCAAAGTAATCCGAGTATAAAAACAATATATAGAATTTGTGTAGAGGCGCCGGCAATAATTTCGGTAAAATGAGGAATGGTAAGCCACGCAGCAAGTGGTGGCACTATTAGCCACGAAAAAAGTCCCCCAACTATCCAAAAACTTTCCCAAGCCCAACCTTTGACCTTATTGAAAGGCATATAAAAACTACCGGAGGCAAATCCACCGATGGAGTGAAACAAAATTCCTAAGAGTGCATTCATGTGTTTTAGATTTACAAATTACAATTGAATGATTTACAATTGTAAAAAAGTGATTTGAATTATTATTTAAGGTAATGCATTACAATTGATACATTTATGAGTCAACTGTTTTTTTTACTTTTATCTTTTAATCGTAACTTCTTTTTCGTATTGTTGAATATCAGAGATATAATCCACCCCGGCGGTAACCCCGTTTTTAGCACAATAATAATCATATACTGCAGCCCATGGTAACGATTTGGCTTCTTCTAACAAGGCCATACGTTCAAAATTTTGTCCATTGGCTTCATATTCTCTTAATTTAGCAATTGGTTCCAATAATGCTTGCAACAATGCTTTTTGTGTT
>Ga0265297_10004225_pt1 | contig 23911 bp, 24 predicted proteins | sample Munlanlwell13791_FD_192502 | JGI IMG/M metagenome (GOLD analysis project Ga0265297, IMG submission 192502) | Leachate microbial communities from a municipal landfill in Southern Ontario, Canada - Leachate well 137-91 | ecosystem: Engineered > Solid waste > Landfill > Unclassified | place... | reverse complement strand
TTCGGCTGCTCAGGCTTCCCTTACGGGTCACCTCGTGTTCTCAACCCTTCATACGAATGACGCCCCAAGCGCCATCGGACGGATGATACAAATGGGGCTCCAGCCCTATATTATTGCCGATTCGCTGGTCGGAATCGTCGCCCAGCGTCTGGTGCGGAAAATTTGTCCCGATTGCAAAACCGAGATCAAACCCCACAAAAATCTGTTACGCAGAGTGGAGCGGTGGGTTACCGAAGATTCCAAATTTTATGCCGGCAAAGGGTGCGTCAAATGCTCCAACACCGGATATTTGGGACGACTCCTTATTTCGGAGATTCTCGTGATGTCCGAGACCATCGCGAAGATGGTTGCCGAGGAATCTTCCAAATACGAAATTGCCCGCTACGCCCAAGAACACGAAGGGTTCGAGCCTATGATCATCGACGGCCTCAGCAAAGTATTACGCGGAATCACAACACTTGACGAAGTGCTGCGGGTTACCAAGGAGCTGTAGGTGAAATTTTTCCGGGTGCGCTACAAACAGGGGAAAAAACGCTCTTCAATCACATTTGAAGCTGCCCATAAAGCCGATGCACTCAAAATATTTCGGAATAAAAGCCTGGGGGTTCCTCTGGAAGTCAAAGAGGTATCCGAGAGTCTTGGGATGAAATTTGAGCGGTTTATGAGCCGTTTAAGCAGCCCGATCAAAAACCGCCGTGTCAAAGATGAAGCCTACATCACTTTTTTGGATCAGCTCTCGACGATGCTCGATGCGGGGATGCCTATCAACACCTGTCTGGCCGAGAGCATCGAAGACACGAGTGATCCGATGATACGTTCGATTTTTGCCAATGTCCTTATCGATATCGAAAGCGGCCAGAGTCTGAGCCGTTCGGTGGAAGGGTATCAGCGCCAGCTCGGGACGCTGTCGCTATCGATGTTTGAACTGGGCGAACAGACCGGAACTCTCAGCAGCGCCATTGCCAAACTGTCGGGGATTTTGCAGCAAATCTACGACAATCGCCAAAAACTCAAAAAAGCGACCCGATATCCCCTCTTTATCCTGGTTGCAATGATGATCGCTTTTACCGTCGTAATCACCTTTGTCGTCCCCCAGTTTCAATCTTTTTTCGAAGAATCCGGAATGGAACTTCCGTTTCCGACCAAATTGCTCCTGTGGACCGAGCATGCGATCAGCACGTACGGACCGTATATTTTGGCAGGCGGTATTGTGTTGGCGACCTCCTTCGGTATCGCCTATTCAAGGAGCTTTCCTCTTCGTCTCAAGACCGATCAGTATATGCTTAAGATCTTTATTGTCGGCAAAGTGACCTATTATGCCATGATCGGCCGTTTTATCTATCTTTTCAATGTCCTCACCGAAGCCGGCATACCGATGATCGAAGCGCTGCAGATCGCGATGGGGGTCGTTGAAAACGAATATATCAAACAAGAGCTCAAGCAAATCCCCACAGCCATCGAAGACGGACGCTCTTTGGCACAGGGGTTTGAAGAAAGCGGCCAGTTTGAAGGGATGGTTCTACAGATGATCAAAGCCGGAGAGAGCAGCGGATCGCTTGGGGTGATGCTGGGTAAAGTGAATCGGGTGTATAATAATCGCTATACGTATATTGTCGACAACGTCGCCACCCTGATCGAGCCGATCCTTATCGCCGCGATTGCAGGGTTTGTTTTAGTGCTTGCATTGGGAATCTTTCTGCCGATGTGGTCGATGGTCGATATCGCAGGATAAGAATATGGAACTTGAAACCGGAACCGTCACCATCGCGATCATCAGTACCCTTATCCTTGGATTCGGGCTGTGGATCATCCACAAAATTACGAATATTTAACCGTTTCTGGCGTTCTCGATCTGTTCGATAATATGAACCGCCCCTTTGGGGGAAATGAGGGAGGCGAGCTGTTCGCTTTTGGGAGCGATATCGCTTGAAAGAGCCTCTTTAAGTTTTTCGACAACCCCCTCTCCCTGACGTTCACACCACCCTACATTATGCTCTACGATATAACGGGCATTATGGTATTGATGGTCAGCTGCAGCATGGGGAAACGGAATAAAAAATGCCGGAACCTGCGCCGCGCAAAGTTCCCACAACGTACTTGCTCCAGAACGGCTGACAGCAAGATCGCTGCGCTCGATCAATTCGGCTATTTTGTGGGTAAAGCCGTACACTTCGGCCTCGATTCCCAAATGATAGTAGGCCGATTTCACCCTCTCTTCCTCTTTGGCACCGCATTGATGGAGTATTTTTATCCCACGCTCTTGCAGCCATGGGGCGAGTTCAAGGGCCAGATCGTTAATAAACTTGGCCCCCTGAGACCCTCCCAGAAAAATGACGGTTTTAATTTCACGGCGAATCCGTGCATTGCGAAAATAGCGTTCATTGACAGGATAGTCGCAATGGTTTGCCCCCTCCTCGTAGGAGCTGAAAAAAGAGGCGGCGTAAGGGCGCAAAAGGGTATTAAGTTTGCCCGTTATCGCATTTTGTTCATGAATATAGAGCGGTGTTTTGGTCATCAAAGAAGCCAAAGAAGCGGGTGCGGCCGAAAATCCTCCGACACTCACCACGGCATCGGCATCGAAACCGGTGATCAACCTCTTGGAGGCAAGTACCGCTTTTGCGATTTTCCACAGTGCTCCGAGTTTCCCAATCCCTTTTTTATTGACCACCCCGGTCGTCTCTAAAAAATGGGTCTCTTCAAACAGCGATCCCTCCCCGAACCACTGCCGGTCCTGCCCCGACGTCGATCCGATAAACATGACGCGATGGCCCCGCTCTTTGGCCGCTTCCGCCAACGAAAGGGCGATTACGAGGTGTCCTCCGGTGCCGCCGCCGGTAAAAATGATATTCATAATTTATCACCCGATTTATATTTAATTTTTTTAGAGAGCATCAGTACCATACCGATCCCGATCGACGACGCCATCATGACCGATCCTCCGTAACTGAGAAACGGAACCGATATCCCCTTGATCGGCGTCAACCCGCTGATACCGTACGCATTGACCATAAAAGCGAATGTGATCAACAGCCCGATCCCCAGACTGAAAAGATAGGCGGTGTCATTGTGAGAACGGTTGGCAATTTTGAACAATCGGTGCAGTATCATCACAAAGACCAGCGTAACGGCAAATACCCCTGCAAATCCAAACTCCTCGGCAATCCCGGCGAGGACGAAGTCCGTATGCACTTCGCTCAAAAATCCGAGCTTAAAAGTCCCCCCTCCAAGACCGGTACCGAAGATGCCGCCGTTATGGATCGCGTTAAGCGAATGGCCGATTTGATACGCCTCTTCGGCATTCTCGATCCGAAGATGTTTCGCCACCGCTTCGGGAAAAAATGCGAGGATTGTACTCTGTGCCGATGCCCACCACGACAAGATCCGGTTGATCCGATGTTCGGAGGTGAGGATAAAAAAGAGAAAAAATCCCACCGAGCCGCCGATCAGCGTCATAAAAAAACGGAAACTGCTCCCTGCAAAAAACAGCATAAAGGCCAATGTCAGGGCGAGTACGATGACCTGTCCCAGGTCGTTTTGCATAAAAGCGATCAAAAACATAATCAAAATAAAAATCGCGGCATACGGCAAAAAGCGTTTAAACTCCTCGACAACCCCCATATTATCATGATGCCCCAGCTTTCGGGAAAAACTCCATGCCAGAAAGTAGACGAACCCGATTTTGAAATACTCGACGGGGGCGAGTGAAAATCCTCCGAGCTTGATCCACCGCTTCGCCCCCCCGACTTCGCTTACCAGCGATGCCGGAAGAAACGGCATAAGAACCATCAATAAAATCCCCCCGAAAAAAAGAGTCAACCCCAAACGATGAAGCCAGATATCCGGGTCAAGCTGAGCGAGTCCCCACATCAGGAAAATAGAGATGATTGCGACAATCAACTCCCGCACTACAAAGTGGAAATCGTTATATTCGAATAAAACAACCGTATAGGCCGTAAGGGTATAAGAACAAATGACGCCCAACGTAATCAGTGCGGTTGTCAGAAGAAAAAGTTTTTTATCAGGCATTTTTTTGAACTTATTAATGTATAATTTACGTAAGTATATCGCTCTTTAGAAAAGAGTTCGATAAAAGAATTCGTCGAAGATGTGGAATATTTATTGCTTGGTACTATGAAATCATCGAAAAGGGGTCCGTTATGGGTTTAACTATTTCTCGTGCTCACGACCTGATGACAAGCGCACTGGATTACCGCGCCGCTCGTCAAGACATGATCGCCAGCAATATCGCCAATGCCGATACCCCTTTTTACCGCCCTCGCGACATCCGTTTTGAGGAAGCTTTGGCACAAAAAAGCGCTTCAATTTTTGCGGATAAATCGCAAACGCTTCCGATGGCCCGTACCAGCGGGGCCCATTTGGAAGGGGTCAATGAATCCGCTCAAGGGAAGCCGACGACGTTTTTCAGAGACGGACATATGGCGCGAAATGACGGCAACAGTGTCGATCTGGACGTCGAAAGCAGCGAAATGGCAAAAAACTCGACAATGTTTAATGCCCTCACCGCCGCACTTAAAAAAGATTCTGCCCTTTTCAAAAGCGTAATTGACGCTTCCGGCAAAACATCATAAAAGGAGTAGGTCATGGCATTTTTAGACAGCTTTGATATCAGCGGCTACGGACTATCGGCTCAGCGCGTGCGGGTCAATACCATCAGTTCGAATATTGCCAACGCCCAGACTACCCGGACGGCTGAGGGGGGACCTTATCGCCGACAAGAGGTCGTGTTTAAAGCGATCGATTTCAATAGTATCTATAACAAAGAACTTGAGCGACAAAGCTCCGCACTGGGATATTCAGACCCGTTAAATGAGGGTTTGGCAGGGCTCAAACCAAACCCGGCGATCATGAGTGTCGTCGTCGACAAGATCACGCGTGACGACTCAGCACCCAAGATGAAATACGATCCGTCGCATCCGGATGCAGACGCAAGCGGGTATGTTGCCTACCCAAATGTTAATCCTGTGATCGAAATGGCCGATTTAGTAGAAGCGACTCGCTCTTACCAAGCAAACGTAGCCGCATTTGAAAGTGCCAAGAACATGGCCGGCAGCGCAATCAGTATTTTGCAGAACTAATCTAAGGAAACCCAATTATGGCCGATATCCAATCCATTAAATCGCTTTCAACCGCCGATTTACTGAAATCAAAAAGTACCCCGGGGGCTCCCGGCAGTACTACCGATTTCGCCCAAGAGCTCAAAAATGCGCTGGGTGATGTCAATAGTATGCAAATCGAAGGTCAAAAAGCGATGAGCGATATTGCGACCGGCAGCGTAAAAGATCTTCATCAAGCCGCTATCGCCATCGATAAAGCCGAAATCAGCATGAAGCTGATGCTTGAAGTACGCAATAAAGCTCTTAGCGCCTATAAAGAGATTACCCGAACCCAAATGTAATCAAGGGGTTATATCCTTCTCTCTCCTATTCCCTTTTTTCGGTAATCTCAAGTGCCGGAGCGATCGTGCGGCCAAATGGATATAATTTCTTTGGCATTCCAATAATAATTAATATATAAAGTAACCCTGTATGAGAAATTCAAGTAAATCTAAAAAAATATTAGCCCTGTTTCTTGTTCTGATGCTCGGATTTGCTATTTTTTTGGCAGTCATGCTTTATACGGCGCTCCATCCGCGCGATATCCCCTCGATCTATTCAGAGGAGACGACCAAGGCTCAACGCGGCTCCATCATCAGCAGCGACGGCTACCATATCGCGACGACCCAAAAACTCTATAAAGCCGTTGTCAACACCCGCAATATCGATCCGAACAAAGAGGAACTCTTCATTCAGCTTTTCAGTATCTACAGCGATATCCCCCCAGCCGAAATCCGCCAACGCCTCCATACCCGCAAAGGTTCCGTGACGCTCAGTTATCACATCAGTCCAAAAGAGGCGATGTATTTAAAGACGCTGGCATTCGAATTGCGCCGTTTAGGGGTATTTGTCGAATACGAGAACCGCAACGGCGACCGGATTTTGCAAGGGCTCAGTATTATCGAAAGCGGAGAAGCGCGTATCTATCCGTATGGCAAGCTGCTGACCCCTCTTCTGGGATACCCGCGTAAAATCGAAGAAGAGGGGTACACCCGCGTTTATGGGATCAAAGGGCTGGAGAAATTTTTTGACGAAGAGCTCAATCCCCAGCAGAACAAAGCCCAAAAAGCACTCCGCGACGTCAACGGCTATCTGATATTGAACAAACAAAGCGATTTTAAACGCCAGATCAACGGCCTCACCGTTAAGCTTAACATCCCTATGGCGCTTCAAGCCCGTGTCGAAGCGATTACCGACCGGATTAAAGAGAAGCTTCAAGCCGATGAGATCATCGCTACGGTCATGGATTCCAAAACCGGCAAGATCCTCTCTTTGGCAAGCTCCAACCGTTTCGATCCCAGCCATATCCGTACCGAAGACTACCCCTCTCTCAATACCAATGCCATCGAATACAGCTATGAACCCGGATCGGTTATCAAACCGGTTATTTTTTCACTCTTGCTCGAGCATCACCTCATCAACCCCTACGATATGGTTGACGGCCACGGCGGAAGCTACACGATGGGACGCAAAACGATTAGAGACGAGCATAAATTCAACCTGATCAGCGCCGAAGACGTCATCGTCTATTCATCGAACATCGGGATCGCTCAACTCGCACAAAAACTCAACGGCGCCGAATTTACCGAAGGTCTCAAACGCTTCGGCTTTACCCATTTCAGCGGAGCCGATCTGCCCTATGAAAAACGGGGATCGATCCCGAGTTCCAGACAGCTCGACAACTACCTCTATAAAGCGATTACGGCCTACGGATACGGAATGCGCGCAAATGCCATGCAGCTGGTTAAAGCATTTAACGTCTTCAATAACGGAGGACGGATGGTCAATCCGATGGTCGTTGATTCGTTAAGCGACGACAGCGGACGGATCATACCGATGCAGGTTCAAGCACCGATTCAGGTCATCTCACCCGCAACGGCACAACAGATGAAGCAGATTCTGATCAAAACCGTCAATGAGGGGACCGGAACCGTGGCCAAAACACCGGGGCTGGAAGTGGGAGGCAAGACCGGTACCGCGCACATCGCCAAAAACGGTGCCTACGTCAACAGCTACCATACGTCGTTTATCGGATTTGCCAATGATGCGACGCACAACTATACGATCGGAATCACGGTCATTGACCCGCGTACCGTTTATTTTGCTTCCGTTACCGCAGTCCCCGTCTTTAAAGACATCGTCGATATGATGATCGAAGAAAAATATTTAAAACCTTATCCCGTCCCTGAAACTGCCGTGGATACCGCCGCACCGGAACACCATTAGCCAAACCGCCCTCTTTATGGTTAAAGGGCCAACCTTTTCGGCGAAACTTTTTCAAAGATTTTTTTAGCATCCCGCTCGAACGGATATCTAAGTTCTTTGCCCCATACCTGTACCACGGCTTCCCCTTTTAACGTTACCTTTCCGCTCGGCTTCGTCATGGCCATCAGTCTCGCCGGGTTGAGCGAAGAGGTGTCGATCTGGAGTAAAAGAGGAAGATTTCTCTGCGTATGTGCGGTGATCACAAAAGGGGATTTCGGATCGATTTTCGCCGATCCCGAAGCCACTTTCCCTGTTTCATCGACCAATGCATACTCCAGTGAAACAACTTTCAGATCGCTGTACCAGCGGTTGATGATCTTGATATCTCCGCCGACTTTGAGCGGAACTTTCTCATTCGATGCCCCGAAAATGGAGAGCATCCCCAGCATAATATCGGCTTTTGAACTCTCAATGCGGACATCCGAACCCATCTCGAAAGCAATGTCCTGACCCATTTTCGGCATACATCCGCTGATGAAGAGTGCAATGAAAAGTAATGATGCAAAAGATAAACGGTTCATTTACATCCACACATTGTCGATGAGACGCGTCGTGCCGACACGTGCCGCGATCAATACAATCGTATCGCCGATCATGACCGTTTCGATAGATTCAAAACGGCGGTTCACGATAGCCACATATTCGACGGCCAAAGGTTCAAGGATCTTCAACATCTCCGTTTTGATGCCATTTGAATCAATCATCCCTTGCATCACCATCTTCGTAGCACGCTTCAATGCCGTAGAGAGTTTCAATGCTTCCTGACGCTCTGCGCCACTGAGATAGATATTACGGCTGGAGAGGGCCAACCCGTCACTCTCCCGCACCGTTTCACACGGTACGATAGTGATATCCATAAAAAAGTTTTTTACCATCTGCGTGATCAAAAAGAGCTGCTGCGCATCTTTTTTACCGAAATAGACACGTGTGGGGGCGACGATGTTAAAAAGCTTCATTACCACCGTCAAAACCCCGTCAAAATGACCCGGACGCGATGCACCTTCGAGAATATACCCCCGTAATTCGGGAGCTTTGATACTTACTTCGTCCTTCCCGTACATCGCTTCTACATCGGGATAAAACAGCACGTCGACACCGCTGAGCTCGCATATTTTGAAATCGGCGTCTTCGCGTCTGGGGTATTTGCTCAAATCCTCACCCGGCAAAAACTGTGTCGGGTTGACAAAGATCGAAACCGCAACAATGTCATTCTCCCGGCGTGCCTGTTCGATAAGGGTACGATGACCGATATGCAATGCACCCATCGTCGGGACAAAACCGATTGATCCGGGTTTAGCTTTAAATGCTTCTCGTAATTCTTGTGCCGAGCGTGCGATAATCATTGTTTTAGCCTCTATGGAATATAATCGCAATTATAATATAACCACAGGAATAAATGCGTGGATCACTACGAATATACCGAATTACTTAAAACACTGACCATTAAAATGCAAAACGTCACCGACGTTGTCCGTCCGAAGGACATTACTAAACGCCTAGAAGAGATCGAAGCACTCGAAAACTCCGATGGTTTTTGGAACGATGCCGCCAACGCGGGTGTAGTGCAAAAAGAAAAAACCCAACTCGAGCGACGCCTCGCCAAATATTCCAAAACCTTCAATGCTCTCGGCGATGCTAAAGATATCTACGATATGGCAAAAGATGAAGGGGATGAAGAGACGATCGAAAGCCTTTTTGCCGATGCCCCTACACTCGAAAACCAAGTCAAATCGATGGAAATCGAAGTATTGCTCAGCGGTGTGCACGATTCGCATAATGCCATCGTTACCATCCATCCCGGTGCCGGCGGTACCGAGTCGCAAGACTGGGCATCCATGCTGCTTCGTATGTACACCCGCTGGGCAGAGCGTCATGATTTCACCGTCGAAATGCTCGATTACCAATCAGGCGAAGAGGCAGGGATCAAAGATGCCGCCATCCTGATCAAAGGGGTTAATGTCTACGGCTATCTCAAAAATGAAAACGGTATTCACCGCCTTGTCCGTATCAGCCCGTACGATTCTGCGGCCAAACGCCACACCAGTTTTACTTCGGTAATGGTCTCTCCCGAACTCGATGATGATATCGATATCGAAATCGAAGACCGTGACATCCGTATCGATACCTACCGTGCATCCGGTGCGGGAGGTCAGCACGTCAATAAAACCGAATCGGCCATCCGTATCACCCATATCCCAAGCGGTATCGTCGTACAATGCCAAAATGACCGTTCACAGCATAAAAACAAAGCAACGGCTTTTAAAATGCTCAAATCCCGTCTATACGAACTCGAAATGGAGAAAAAGCAAGCTGCTGTTGACGGTATCGAAAAAAGTGAAAACAGCTGGGGCCATCAAATCCGTTCCTACGTTCTCGCCCCGTATCAACAAGTCAAAGACACCCGATCAGGAATCCCTTATTCGAACATCAGCACAATTCTTGACGGCGATATTGACGAATTGATCGAAGGGGTACTTATCTCCCTCAGCCGCAAAGATGACGACGAATAACGAAAATACCGTTCTCAAAGAGTGCGCCCTGCACGAGCCTTGCTCATACATTGCGGGCAACTCTCAAAGTATCCACTATAAAGTGATCCAAGAGTGCACCAAAGAGCAGTGTGAAGCGCTGATCTTGAGGGGATGGCGGCGATTCGGATCGATGTATTTTCGTCCTATCTGCAGTGACTGCCACGCATGTGAAAGCCTAAAGATCGATGTCGATAATTATACGTTCAGTAAGTCTGAACGGCGCATCTTACGCAAAAACAGCCATTTGAAGACGATTATCCGCCACCCTACCCTAACCCGGGAACATCTGAGTCTCTTTGAGCGCTACCACACGTACAAGCACCTCACGCGAAGCTGGGATGCACCCAAAAGCGATCCGAAAAACTATTACGCCTCGTTTGTCCAGGGGCACGGAGATTTCGGTTTTGAGATACTCTATTTCGATTCAGACAAACTTATCGCCGTCGATCTGATCGATATTTTGGAAGAGGGGATAAGCGCACTTTACTGCTTTTATGACCCTGATTACGCCAGCTATTCGCTCGGACGCTATACATTGCTGCAGCAAATCGAATTTGCACGGCAGCTGGATCTTAAATGGATCTATTTAGGATATTATGTGCAAGGGTGCCAAAGTTTGGCCTACAAAGCGACCTATAACCCCTCCTTGCAACTATCGGGGAGACCGGAAGAAGATGAGATGCCGATCTGGAATCCCCTCCCTATTTTCCGCTGATCATGCGGGAAACCAATCCGTTCTGGTCGCTTCGCTCGGCGATAATTACACCGATGATATGAATCGCCGCAAACGCGAATATCCCCCATCCCATGTACATGTGCAGCGTCTCAACAAGCTCTTTGGACTCTCCTGCGAGTTTCCAGTACAAAACCAATCCGCTGATGGACATCAACGACAACACAACATATACCGCTTTATAGAGCTGATACACCTTTTTCATTTTCGGGTTTTCGTCAAATCCGAATCCATTCTTAAGAATCATTGCCAATCGCCACACCAGCAGTACTGCAACGGTGATCCCCAAATAGATATGCCAGTCCCACATCGGAGAGCGGACCGCTTTTCCGATCAAGACTGCCTGCTCGTCGGTAATGATCGTGCCGATCTCACCGAGTTTGGTCTGGACGGTTCCACCGATCCCCTCTTTGCTCATTACGCTTTCGCGCAACAGTACCGTTATAAACAAACCGAAAACAGAGATCGCCTGCAGCCAATGCCAAAGTCTGAAAGATGGTGAAAAGTGTCGCATATCCGCTCCTTGTGCTTTGATACGTTATCATACCACTACTTGTTGCTAAAACTATTAACCTTGGATTAACATGCACACCGTCTCCTTTAATACACATACCCTCGCCCCTTCCAAAATAGTCTGCATCGGACGTAATTACGTCGAGCACATCCATGAGCTGAACAATGAAATCCCCTCGTCAATGGTGGTATTTAATAAGCCGAACTCCGCCATCACCGATACTCTATATTTTTTTACACCCGATACCCGCTTTGAAGGGGAGATCTGTTTTTTAATAACGGACGGTACAATAGTGGGGATCGGATTTGGCCTTGACCTCACCAAAGCCGCGCTCCAAAATCATCTCAAAGCCAAAGGGCTTCCGTGGGAGAGGGCCAAAGGATTTGACGGTTCCGCAGTTTTTGGGGAATTTGTCCCTTTTAAGGGTCCACTCGAATCACTTCGGATGACACTCCATCTCAATGGGACCCTTGTCCAAGAAGCGCTTTACGATTTGATGATCTACAAACCGCTCGAGATGATCGAGGAGATTCAAAGTTTTATGACGTTGGAGGATGGCGATATCATAATGAGCGGTACCCCAAAAGGGGTCGCAACCTATAAAGCCGGAGATGAATTTATCGGACGGATATACCGTGATAAGACGCTGCTGGTTGAAAGCCGGTGGAGTGTTTTGCACTAATGAGCAAACATCCCCTCTTCCATCAACTCTTGCAGATTGTCCGGAATGGAAACGATCTTTTTCGTTTTGGCACCAACTCCCCTTTCGCTTAACGGTGAACCGGCGAGTAAAGCCTCTATGTCTCCTTCAAAATCGGCGATCGCAAATCGATCCCCCCATAGTCTAAAGATGAGATGTTCAGGAAGCTTCTCGGACAAATATGCCGCAAATTGGGCAATCAGTTCATTCCCTTTCTCCCAGCCGTATTTTTTATTGTAGTGATGAAAATCGACCAGGGAAATGATAGAGAGCGTTTCAGGTTTAGCATCATCCGAGCGGCCGTTGAGTGTCATCGTAAAATAGTCTTCATTGTAGAGTTTTGTCAATTTGTCTTTATAAAAATAACTCAGCCGCTCTTCTTCGAGCGCACTGGAGCCTATCTGGTTGATGGAGGTATCAATGGTTATATCAGCAAGGACTTTAGAAGCCGCATGCACAACAGCCGGATGGTACAGCTTTCCGCTTAATTCATTGAGTTCGATCAGCGACTCGCCAACTTCTTTGCGAGGTTTGTAAATACGGTTTGTCGTCATTGCGTCAAATGAATCGGCGACGGCGAGGATATGCCCCAATAACGGAATTTCCCCCCCTTTTTTACCGCTCGGATAACCGCTCCCGTCGTAGCGTTCATGGTGATCTAGCATGATCTCTGCCAGCTCTTTATAAAAATGGACGGTTGCTAGGACCTCATACCCTGCCGACACATGCTCTTTGATCAACTCATACTCCAAAGCACTTAGATGCCCCGGCTTTAACAAAATGGAATCGGGGGTGACCACCTTGCCGATATCATGCAGTTTCGCCGCCTCTACTAACTGCTGGATCTCCTTCTCGGGAAGTTCCATCTCTCTGGCGATCAATTCGGCATAGTGGGCTACCCGTTGCGTATGCCCTGCCGTGTAGGTATCGCGCTGCTCAATCACATTGACCAAAGCCTCAATAAAGTTTTGATAGCTTTTAAGCCTCTCATCATGCAGATGATCTATCTGTTCTTTTTGTGCAAAAGAGTTAATGGCAAATCCTAAATCGCCGGCCAGTTCTTCTATCATGCTCTGCTCTTCAATGTTAAAACCATCCTCCTTTTCTGAGCAGATCGTCAATACGCCGATCACCTCTTCGGTATAAGTGCTGCTTTTAAGGGGCAAGGAATAAATCGCTTTTATCCCGTGTAATTGCGCTTTTTTTCGGCACGATTCCGGAACACTTTCGTCAATTTTGCTGATCATCAGACTGTGTCCCTCGTCAAACACTTTTTGATCAATCGGCGTTACTGCTTTTTCATCCCCTTCCCCATAAAATGCAACCGCTTCTAAAAAACCGTTTTTTACCAAGCATATTTTTGCACTTTTGAATGATTCACTTGTACTCAGCGATAAAACTGCCTTATCGATTAATTCATCCTTTGAACGGGTGGTAATCAGCATTTGGTTGATATCGGCTACCGTCCGTAAAATACTTCTGAGATACTTTTCATTCAAATAAGCATTTTCGAGTTTCACACTTTTTTCAATAAGGTGCTGTGTCTTCTCTGCAACCCTCTCTTCCAACGACGTATTGACATTTTTAAGTGTCTCTTTTGTCTCTCTGAGGCGGGCGTTTACTTTAGTGACATACAATGAAACAATAAAGGAGAGAAGAAGCAATAATCCCGCTATAATAATATATTCCCCGTATTTTTCTATAAAATAGTCCAAAGCGGCCTTTCTAAGATACGCATACGGACCGAGTTCAAGCTCTTTTAGACATTCATGGATACTTTGATAATCAAGCGGGATGGTCCAACCGAGGCTTTTGGACGCGATTGCGGCATCTGAATTGACCGGCATCGAAATCAACGCGACGGCTACTTTTTCTGCCAGTTGTCCGGGTGTATGCTTCGTTGTTGCTATAGGCCATTCCGGATAAAGACGGGTACTGGAGAGATAAAAAAAATCGGGATAATTTTTTTGATTGATAAGGGCAAAATCATTTAAGTTGATTTTACCTTCTGCGGCCATCCTCTCGAGGGTGTCGGTACGGACCGTTCCGGCATCGGCCTCACCCCTTTTCACCGCATATACAACGGCCTCATGCGTCCCGTAAAATGTAGTTTTGAATTGGTCCTGACTTATGTCATGCTCGTGCAATTCCCTTAAGGCCATAATCCATCCGCCGAACGAATCCTCGTTTACAGCTGCAAAACGTGTGCCTCTCAAATCATCCAATAGTGCTATTTGCTTATTGGAGGCTTTCGTAAATATAACACCGCCAAATTCTGTTTGAACTTCGCCATGAAAGCCTCTGTTTTTCAGTGTCGCGATTCTCGAGATTCCGAATCGATATTCCAACTCGACATAATAGGCAGAATTTATAATGACAAAATCAATAGTATTATCTCTCAAGCAAACAGGAAACTCCTCAAATTTCAGAGGGCGAATCTTAAAATCGTATTCAGGAATCTTTTGAGAGAGATATTCTGCCGTCGGACCCCATGTATTTGCTGTCGCTTCATAGTTTTTATGCGCCAAAACACCTATAACAATCGTTTTTTTTGCATACATCAACGGTTCGAAAACAATAAAAAATAAAAGCAGTACAAGAGCAGTTGTTTTTCCCATGCGTTTATTATAACGGATTCAGAAAAAAAAGAAGAAGAAGAAAGTAAAGAAAGAAAAGGTGCGCGCAAGCGCACCGGAAGAAAAAAAACTTAGCTGTTACGCTTTTTGATAATCTCTTCGGCAACGTTACGTGGAACTTCTTCGTAGTGATCGAATTCCATAGAATAACTTGCACGTCCTTGTGTCGCTGAACGAAGGTCAGTTGAGTAACCGAACATTTCAGACAACGGTACGAACGCGTCAACAATTTTGTTACCTGAACGGTCACCCATGTTGTTAACTTGTCCGCGACGACGGTTAAGGTCACCGATAACGTCACCCATGAAGTTCTCAGGAACTTCAACTTCAACTTTCATCATAGGCTCAAGGATAGCTGGGTTTGCTTTACGTGCACCCTCTTTGAATCCCATAGAAGCAGCGAGTTTAAACGCCATCTCATTCGAGTCAACCTCATGGTATGAACCGTCATACAATGCAACTTCGATATCTTCGATCGGGTAACCCGCGAGAACACCTTTTTGCATTGCTTCTTTACACCCTTTTTCAACGGCAGGAACGTATTCTTTTGGAATAACCCCACCTTTGATTTCGTTGTGGAAGATATAACCGGTACCAGGTACGCCCGGCTTAATGCGAAGGTATACGTGACCGAATTGTCCGCGTCCACCTGATTGCTTCGCGTATTTGTACTCTTGGTTAACTTCCGAACGGATAGATTCACGGTAAGCAACCTGAGGAGCACCGACTTCCGCTTCAACTTTAAACTCACGGAACATACGGTCAACAAGAATCTCAAGGTGAAGTTCACCCATACCGCTGATGATGGTTTGTCCTGTCTCTTCGTCCGTATGAACACGGAAAGATGGATCTTCCGCAGCCAATTTTGCAAGAGCGATACCCATTTTTTCTTGGTCAGGTTTTGTCTTAGGCTCAACCGCTACCGAGATAACCGGCTCAGGGAAGTGCATACGCTCTAACACGATACGATCCGCTTCAGAACACAAAGTGTCACCCGTTGTTGTATCTTTAAGACCGACAACCGCACCGATTTCACCCGCGAACAGTTCTTTGATCTCTTCACGTTTGTTTGCGTGCATTTTTACGATACGGCCGATACGCTCTTTTTTACCTTTGATCGTGTTATAAGCATAGGTACCTGATTCAAGAACACCGCGGTATACACGTACGAAAGTAAGCTGTCCGACAAACGGGTCAGTCATGATTTTAAACGCAAGACCGGCGAACGGAGCGTCATCACGTGATTCAACTTCGACTTCAACTTCTTCATCGTCTTCACGAGTTCCTTTGATAGCCGCAACTTCCAAAGGTGATGGGAGATAATCAACAACGGCATCCAGAAGAGTCTGTACCCCTTTGTTTTTAAACGCAGTACCACACGTCATTGGGATGATTTCCATCTTAAGACATCCGGCTTTGATCCCGCGCATGATCTCTTCGTTGGTAAGTTCACCCTCTTCGAAGAATTTCTCCATCAAAGAATCGTCGCCCTCTGCCGCCGCTTCCATCATCTGTGCACGGTATTTATTGGAAATTTCTACCATATCAGCAGGAATTTCTGCTTCATGATAGTTTGAACCCATAGCCGCATCTTCGTCCCAAAGGATAGCTTTCATCTTAACGAGGTCAACAATCCCTTTAAAGCCGTCTTCAGCACCGATCGGTAACTGGATAGCGATTGGATTCGCTTTTAGACGCGCACGAATTTGCTCTTCAACGTTATAAAAATCGGCACCGGTACGGTCCATTTTGTTAACGAAAACCATACGAGGAACTCCGTAACGGTTTGCTTGACGCCATACGGTTTCCGATTGTGGTTGAACGCCGCCAACTGCACAGAATACGGCTACAGCACCGTCAAGTACACGCATAGAACGCTCAACTTCAATGGTGAAGTCAACGTGGCCCGGAGTGTCGATGATGTTGATTTGTTTGCCGTTCCATTCACAGGTTGTCGCAGCAGAAGTAATGGTAATACCACGCTCTTGCTCTTGCTCCATCCAGTCCATAGTTGCAGCACCTTCATGCACTTCACCGATTTTGTGTGATACACCGGTGTAAAACAAAATACGCTCGGTCGTAGTCGTTTTACCCGCGTCGATGTGAGCGGCGATACCGATGTTTCTAACGTCTTCTAGTTTATGGGATCTTGCCATGATAATAGCCCTTAAAGAGTTTTTGAATGTGGGGAAAGATAGCCTAAAAAGGCTATCAAAAGATTACGAATATCTTACCAGCGATAGTGAGCGAACGCTTTATTCGCTTCTGCCATTTTGTAAGTATCTTCTTTACGTTTGAATGCTGTACCTTTATCGCTAGCAGCATCCATCAACTCATTTGCTAAACGCTCAGCCATAGTGCGCTCATTACGTTTGCGTGACGCATCCGTCAACCAACGGATAGCAAGTGAAAGCTGGCGAACAGGGCGTACTTCTACTGGAACTTGGTAGGTCGCTCCACCCACACGGCGGCTTTTCACTTCGATAACCGGCTTGATGTTCTCAATCGCAGCGTTAAACACTTCGATACCGGTTTTTTCACCGCGTGAACCGATGATGTCAAGTGCACCGTACATGATTTTTTCGGCGGTACTTTTTTTACCGTCCCACATGATTTTGTTAATGAACTTGGTCAAAACTTTAGAGCCGTGAATCGGGTCAGGCATAATTTCGCGAACGGGCGCTTTTCTTCTTCTCATAATGTTTCCTTCAATGTTATTTCATTTACTCAAAAAACGGTCATCAAAAACCGAATCTTGTCAGGCTAGATGATTATTTCTTAACCTTAGCTTTTTTCGTTCCGTATTTAGAACGAGATACTTTACGGTCTTTAACACCCGCAGTATCGAGAGCACCACGTACGATATGGTATTTTACCCCCGGTAAGTCTTTTACACGACCACCACGAACAAGAACGATAGAGTGCTCTTGCAGGTTGTGACCCTCACCACCGATATAACTAATAACTTCAAACCCTGAAGTCAAACGTACTTTGGCAACTTTACGAAGCGCCGAGTTCGGTTTTTTAGGGGTTGTAGTATATACACGAGTACATACACCACGACGTTGTGGGCATGACACCAAAGCAGGTGATTTTGATTTTTTCACCACCGCTTGTCGCTCTTTACGAATAAGTTGGTTGATTGTTGGCACACAATCTCCTTTGTTGAATTGTTCCAGTAGAATTTTAATCCACCCATAGGGGACTAATAAACGCGCAATGTTACCTGTTTTTTGATTAAATATAGCTTATTTTAAGGAAGTTGTAAGAGAGAAGGACACTTAAGGGAAACAACACTTTATCTCTTAAATATTTGATTGTGTGTTCCGACTCTTGCTAAATACAATGCTTTTTCTTGATCATCTATCTTATACACCAAAAGCCAGTCTGGTTTAACGTGACACTCTCTAAAGTTTTTTAGAACACCTTTTAGTTGATGATCTTTGTATTTTTCATCTAGCGTTTTGACGTTTGCAAGCGTATCGATTATTGTCTCAAGAGTGCAAAAATCCGTCGTCGAGTAAGAGCCTGAAGTTTTATCCCTTTGTATATCTTTTTTAAAATTTTTGTGGGGTCTAATTTCTAGCATTTATATGCCGTAGGATTTGAACATATCTTTTGTACTTGCAAAACTCTCGCAGTTTTTACCCTCTTCGATATCTCTTACAACTTTTAGCGTCTCTTTGTTCGGCTTTGCTTCGCTCTCCTCAGCTATCTTTAGCTTACTTTTTGGAAATAGCTCCACAAGGGTCATAAATTTTTGATATATCGATTCATCCAGGCTTATAGTAACGGTTCGCATTGTTAAACCTCTATTTTTGTAAAATTATAGCACAAAACTCTAATTGACGATTTGGCAATAAAACTTTCAACCTCAGGTTCGAGATAGACAGGGATATTAAACTGCGCATTCTCGTTATAGAACTTTCCGCGAACCCCTTTTGAAAAATCATACTCTTTTTTCATCATTTTTCTTTAATTGAATCCAAATAGAGAGTATCAGGGCAAATATCTTGCTCATGGGGCCACACAACCGTCCCAAATCCCAAATGTGCCTGCTGAAAATACTCTATCGATTTAAACTCACGAAATACTCCGAAATCTAAAAGATCAGAACAATCATATATCCCACGTTCACCATTATCAAAAACAAGATGAAGCTTATAATCAGAAGATGTTGTTACACTTTTTACTCTTGGATTCATAGTATTATCTCAATGGATCAATTTTATAAACACTTTCACCACTCACGGCTAATTGCCAATCTGCAATCAACTCATCACGATGTAGCTCTATCCATGCTTGCAATAGTTTCATCTTAGAAATTGGGATACTCCCTCCAAGCACTTGACCATCACTGATAGCCACTATCACTTCATCATCTTGATACTGAACATGAATGTGTGGAGTTTTGTGCTGTTTATTATCCATGTAATACATATAGACAATAAGACCATAAAACATACTGATAGTTGGCATTCAAAACTCCACTATTTTATTGACATTATTATAGCACACTCGTCATCCCGTGCCACGACACGGGATCCATCGTTTGAGAATTTAATTCAGCCTGTCCCCATTAACTTTCGTATATATCATTTGTTCGTTCTTCGTTGCTTTTCTAGCACTTATAATTCGTGTATTACAATTGTTTTCTTCCAGAAAAGCATATAGAGTTGGACGGCTTACACCCATAATCTTCGCAATATTTGTTTTACTAATCTTCATTTCGATATATTTTAAAATCTCTTTTTCTTTACCAATGAGCTTATACTCTTTATTTTTTGACCCAAGTAATCTCCCAACCACAATGCCTTTCTCCCGTTTTGATTGAATCGCCTCACGTGTGCGCATACTGATCATATTACGTTCAAATTCGGCAACACTAGCGAGAATAGAGAGCATAAGTTTACTAGCAGGACTATCATCATTCAAGTCTAGCCCCTCTTTTATAAAAACCATCCGCACCTTTTTATCAATTAGTGTTTCTGTAATACTTAACAACTCTTTAACACTGCGTGCTATCCGTGATATATCCGTAACAACCAACACATCACCCTCGCCCAACATTTCAACAAGATTAAAAATTACACGATCTTTTTTACGACTACTTATTGTCTCTACTATATATTTTTCGATGATATAATTCTGATATGTAGCCCACCGTTCAATTTCTCCTTTTTGATTATCAGTGTCTTGTTTAGTCGTCGATACTCGAATATATCCTACCACCATTGTGTTTCCTAATATTTCATTTATACTACATTATAATTAAAAACTAGAGGAATGAAAAGCATTCGCTATTCTATATCTACACGAACGAAGAAATATACTCTGTACTTTTTAAATCCCTATCTCTCTCATCGCCGCTTTTTGTAAAAAAGCCGAGCGGCTCAAATGCAATGGTTCGATGTAGCTATCAATTTTTTTCACTAAATTTTCAGGCATAGAGATATTGATCCGTAAACTTTTTTCATTGGTATGCGGTTCCGGTATGTTATTCCCTTGAGCAAGAGAAATTTCGACAAAAGCCGCAAAGGCGTTTTGAGCGGATTCAATCGCCTCAATAGCACTTTCGCCATCTCCCATCACCCCTTTAAAATCTTTGTAATAGGCAAACCACCCACCACCGTCCTCGACACTCACTTTTTTAATAACGATCTCGTAATCGAGATTCATGTAATAAGCTAAATTTTTCATTTGGATTCTCCCAAAATTTCTAATACGTGTTTAATATAAATAGCTTTTATTGGCTTATGGTACGGTATGACAATACTTGCCGTATTCTCTTTGCGAAAAACGAAATGACTGCCACCGTTGTTATGACAAACGTATCCATGATCTTCCAAAAATTTTTTTATATCCTCAAAGGGGACATTTTTGGGATTGTATTTCATGGCTTTGATAAGTTTGTCTTTTTTGCTCATCATACCATCCTTTTATTACACAATCTTACACAACAAAATATTAAATAAGGATTAGGAAAATTTGAAGATACTTAAAGATTAATGGAAGGTTTAAATTGAAGAGAAAAAGATGAATATTTTTGGCCTAAGCCAAAAATATTACTCGCCAAACATGATGGTTTGGTCTTTGTAGATACCGGTACCGACCGGGATTGTGCGCCCGATGATAACGTTCTCTTTAAGATCGGTCAAGTCATCGATTTTCGCCGCAACTGCCGCTTCGGTCAAGACTTTGGTCGTATCTTGGAACGACGCAGCCGAGATGATCGAGTCAGCACTTACCGCAGCACGGGTAATACCGACAAGGTACGGCTCAGCAATCGCCGGTTCTCCGCCGAGACGAAGTATTTTTTCGTTTTCGATTTTGAACTGCACTTTACTGACAACATCACCCTCAATAAATTTCGTATCGCCAGAGCGAAGAATTTTAATTTGGCGCAACATCTGAGTAAAGATAACTTCGATGTGTTTATCGGCGATGTTAACCCCTTGACGGCGGTAGACCTGCTGGACTTCGCTCACAAGATAGTTGTACAATGCTTTAACACCCAAAATTCTCAAAATCTCGTGTGAACTGACGATACCATCGGTCAAACGCTCACCGGCATGAACAAACTCGCCCGGATGAACCAATGCCACAAGGTTTTTGTCAACAAAATACTCTTTAACCATTCCGTTTTCACTGGTGATCAAAATACGCTCTTTACCACGAAGCGGCTTGCCGAAGCTAACTACCCCGTCAAGTTCAGCGATCAAAGCGATCTCTTTCGGTTTACGCGCTTCGAAAAGCTCAGAAACCCGCGGAAGACCCCCGGTAATGTCACGTGATTTTTGAAGCGCTTTCGGCGTTCTTGCCAAGATATCGGCTACTTTTACGTCAGCACGGTCTTGTGCGAAAATTGCCGTTTTCGGATCAACCGCATAACGGATGATCGATCCGTCATTCGCCGCAAGGACGATCGCAGGTTTAAATTCAGGCGCAACATATTCATTGATCATCAAACGGGTTTTACCGGTCAATTCATCAAACTGCTCAGATGCGGTCACACCCGGAATAATGTCTTCAAACGTGATAACACCGTCCGTTTCAGAAATGATCGGATTTGAATACGGATCCCATTCAGCGACAACAATCGATTCCTCTTTCTGAGGTTTTGCGATCAATGTATCTGCTTTCACCGCTTCATCGTCATTAACTTCAATGATAGATCCGCGTGCAATATAGTGACGGATCGCTTCACGATCTTCACTGTCGGCTACAACGGCAAAAAGACCTTTCTCTTCTACGCTGTAACCTTTTGCAATCTCGTGATGACGCTCAAGATAATCGCCTTTGAGCAGGTAGTATTTAACGACCCCTTTCTCTTTGGCATAGATCTTTTGAGTGATCGGCGCACCGTCTTTGACTTGGATCTCAGACGCATACGGGATACGGTTAGGGACATTCCATCCGTCTTTTATCGTTTCGACAACCGACTCATCCGCTTTCACAATCGCGCCGCTTTCGTACGGAAGATAGAACTTCCCTTCGATCTTACCGCTGACACCGGCCAATTCGTTCGGTTTAGCCACTTCATTCTTACGCAATGTATAACGGGTAGTCTGGCTTTCCCCTTTGACACTTACGATCACTTCATCATGGATCGTTTGAATCTCAACGGTTCCGTTAAACGGAGCTTTAATTTTCGGTTCAACCAACAAAATAGCCGCATTACGGCGATTGGCAACAATTTGTTTCCCCTCTTTAGAAAGGTAGGTTTTCATATTGTAATAACGGATGAAACCTTCTTTGGTTGCAACGACCTGGCGCTCTTCACGAGTACTAGACGCCGTTCCCCCGACGTGGAAGGTACGAAGCGTCAACTGTGTTCCCGGTTCCCCGATCGACTGCGCTGCGACGATACCGACCGCTTCCCCTTTTTTGACGATTTCGCCGGTTCCAAGGTTCAGTCCGTAACACAATGCACATACGCCATGCTCTGATTTACACGTTGTCGGAGTACGGATTTGAACCGATTTGATTCCCGCTTCAACAACTTTTGAAGCTTTGATCTCATCCATCAAGGTTCCCTCGGAATAGAGGATCTCGTTTGTGATCGGATCGATCGCATCTTCCGCAAGTACACGGCCGTAAATACGGTCTTCGAGTGGCTCGATCAATTCGTTACCGACAGAAATATCGGTCAATTCAATCCCCTCATGGGTACCGCAGTCGTGCTCAACGATTTTCACGTTTTGCGCCACGTCGACAAGCTTACGGGTCAAGTATCCCGCATTCGCTGTTTTAAGTGCGGTATCCGCGAGACCTTTACGGGCACCGTGGGTCGAAATAAAGTACTCAAGAACGTTCAAACCTTCTTTAAAGTTTGAAATAATCGGTGTTTCGATGATCGAACCGTCCGGTTTAGCCATAAGACCACGCATACCAGCAAGCTGACGGATTTGAGCCGCAGAACCACGCGCTCCAGAGTCCGCCATCATAAAGATCGAGTTGAAACCGTCTTTATCGCTTTCGATCAATTCCATCATACCGCCCGCAACCGTATTGTTCGTATCGGTCCAGACGTCAATGATTTTATTATAACGTTCTTGCTCGGTCAAAAGACCCGCTTCGAATTGTTTTTGAATCTCTTTAACCCGGTTTTTAGAAGCGATGATCAATGGAGCTTTCATCTCCGGAATGATGATGTCGGTAATCGAGATAGATACACCCGATTGTGTCGCATATTTGAAACCGAGATCTTTCAAATCATCCAAGAAACTGGCCGTAACACTCAAACCGCCGTGTTTATTGACATAGTCGACAAGGATAGAGATATTTTTCTTCTTCATCACGACGTTCCAAAGTTCTACCGGAACGAAATCAGGGATGACCGATTGAAAAATGATACGTCCCGCTGTTGTATGGATCATACGCCCGTCAACACGGGTACGAACTTTCGCATGAAGGTCAAGCGCGTTATGTTCAAGAGCAATCATAATCTCGTCAACATTACTGAAGAGTTTATTCGACCCCTTAACATCGTTCTTGCCCAATGACAGGTAATAAAGACCCAAGACCATATCTTGTGACGGTGTTGCAATCGCTTTACCCGATGCCGGGAGCAAGATGTTCATAGATGAGAGCATCAATACTTTACATTCCGCAATCGCTTCAGCTGACAACGGAACGTGAACCGCCATTTGGTCACCGTCGAAGTCCGCATTGAACGCCGCACAAACGAGCGGGTGCAATTGGATCGCTTTACCGTCGATCAGTTTCGGGTGAAACGCCTGAATCGAAAGTTTGTGAAGCGTCGGAGCACGGTTAAGCATAATCGGATAACCTTCAACAATCTCCGCCAAACACTCCCAAACCTCGTTGGTCTTCTCTTCGATCATTTTCTTCGCCGCTTTAACGGTCGTCGCATACCCTTTATCTTCGAGTTTTGCGATCAAATGCGGTTTGAAAA
>Ga0265297_10004224_pt1 | contig 23913 bp, 28 predicted proteins | sample Munlanlwell13791_FD_192502 | JGI IMG/M metagenome (GOLD analysis project Ga0265297, IMG submission 192502) | Leachate microbial communities from a municipal landfill in Southern Ontario, Canada - Leachate well 137-91 | ecosystem: Engineered > Solid waste > Landfill > Unclassified | place... | reverse complement strand
CGCGGCGATGCCGCCGGAAAGCCAATAAGTATTTTGCGTCCAGCCGGGATAATTTGCGGGAAAATAAAATGCGGCCAGCGACCAGACTATAAGAAATAAAATTAAAAACCAGGAAAAGTGTATTTTTATTTCTATATTTTTAATCCTTCCTAAGGAAAAAGAATTATGCATAAAAAATATTTTTAAAAAATTATTTAATTTTATAAAAGATTTTTAACCCTGTATTATCTGTGCTCGCTCGGAAAAATAAATAGTTTGCTTTTCACTTACTCGCTTGATAATAAATTTTTTCTGTCTCCTTAATTATTTTTTCCCAATTGAAATTTTTTTTAATAAACTCTCTCCCTCGCTCCCCTCTCCCTGCCACGATTTCCGGGACATTAAGAAGATAAATTAATTTTTCGTAAAGATCGTCAACATTTTTTGTCTCAAAAGAAAATCCTGAGTGGTCAATTGTTTCTAAATTTTCCGGAATGTTGCTGATTAAGACGCACGTGCCGTAAGACATTGCTTCCAAAATCGTAATGGAAAGACCCTCGGCTTCAGAAGGATGGACATAGAGGTAGGCGTTCGCGAAAAGTTGCTTCAAGGAATCGCCTGTTTGAAAACCCGCAAAAATAATATTCGGGCTCTGCTCTGCAAGTTTATTTAAATAAGCGTAATAATCTTCTGTAAAACTCGGCGCGCCGACAATCACTAATTTTTTTATTTTCCCCTCGGGCCAATTTTTCGGATCATCGCCATAAGTTTTTTCTGTTTTGCGATAAGCCTGAATCAAATAATGAATCCCCTTGTGTTTAATAAGCCGCGCTACTGTTAAAATATATGATTTTTTTTCTAAACCGAATTTTCTGATCTCCTCTGCTCCACTAATTTTTTCTACCGTAACGCCGTTTGGAATATAGAAGGTTTTGCTTTTAAATTTCTTCTGGCAATATTTTTCAATGGACTCCGACACAGCAATAGTTTTATGCGCAAAACGAACCGCTGTCCACTCACCCCATCCGAGATAAAATCTAGCGAAACGACCCCATTTTTTATGAAATCGATCAATGCTGTGAAAAGTAACAATAATTTTTGTGCGCGGCTTTAAAATTCTTGGAATCCAGGCCAAGGTTGACGGGCCTACTCCGTGATAATGAATAATATCAACTTTTTTAAAAAGAACATGTATTGTTGCCAAAAAAGTATGTGTAATGGTATCCAAATTTTTCGTGGGGATTGAGGGAAGGGAAATTAATTGGACACCCTTATAAATTTTTTTTCCATTTATAATAAACCGGGGCCGAACATAAGCGTAAACCTCGTGGCCGCCTGCAACAAGCCGAATCGATAATTCTTCTACGTGGCGTTCCACTCCCCCATCCTGAATAAATGGGATGCCCTTTTGGCCGATCATGGCAATTTTCATAAAACTCTTGCCAAAAATAAAATACCTTGATATTATTATATCAAATTAAGACCAAAACGGCTATTAACGACTCTCATTCTTTTTTTAAAATTTTATTATGACCCGGTAGCTCAGCTGGTAGAGCATCTGCCTTTTAAGCAGAGGGTCCTGGGTTCGAGCCCCAGCCGGGTCATTTTTTATTTCATTTAAATAAACCCTTACTTCGAGGATTTTTGTTTTTCCCATTAACCTTGACAAAATAATAAATTCGACATAAGGTTCATAGTCGGACGAATCGACGAAAAGCTGTTTTCCAAAAGGAGGAATGACCAATGTTCGAGGGAATGACGAGGGAAGAGGTAATCGAACAATTCCAGCGAACGCTCGACGCAGGTATGGCTCACAGAGTGAAACTCGAACAGCAAATCGAGGAGGACAAACGAAGGATCGCTGAAAAGGACGAAGAAATCGCGCGACTGAAATCCATGGTCGGAGTCGACTTTCTGACCGGCCTACCCAACCGCTACCGAATCGACGAAATCGTCGAGGCCGAGGTGGCTTACGCACGTCGCTACCGTACGCCCCTCTCAGTCATCTTCGTCGACGTCGACCACTTCAAGAAGGTCAACGACGAACTCGGCCACGAAGTCGGGGATGTCGTACTCACTGAACTGGCGAAACGTTTCCGCGAAACCCTGCGGGACTACGACGTCATTGGCAGGCGCGGCGGCGAGGAATTCCTCGGAGTTCTCCGCAACAACACTCTGGAACAAGCTACGATTGCAGCCGAACGGCTACGCAAGGCGGTAGCCGACAAACCCGTGAACTGCGGCGGGCGAGAGGTCAGTATCACCATCAGTATCGGCGTGGCCGAATGGCAGCACCCCGAGTACTCGTCTCCGCTGATCCACGCAGCCGACATGTCGATGTATCGGGCGAAGCGCGCCGGACGAAATCGCGTGATCGCCAATAGGCGGTAACATTCCTCAGGACAGAAAATCCCGCGACCCAGGAGGCACGGGATAATCTCTGTCCTTTTTTATTATCCTCAAAATTTATTGAACTACTTTTAAAATTTCATCAGTAATCTTTTGCGCCGCGCTGACGGGCATTACCCCCTTAATGTTCCTACTTAAATTTTCTAATTCTACTTTATTATTTAGTAATTCCTGGACTGCTGCGGAAAAATTTTCTGGCGTCAAACTTTTCTCATCCCAAAGAACAACCGCGTTCTGTTTTTTAAAATAATAAGCGTTATCTTCTTGATGACCACCTGAAATAGGAATTATAACCGTAGGTTTCCCAAGTACGGCAAGTTCGGTTAATGTCGCCATACCAGCACGGGAAATCACTAAATCCGCTGCGGCAAAAACGTCCGGCAAATCTTTTGTTAAAAAATCAACTGAATGATAACGCGCTGTTTCCCTTTTTATGTTTTCCATTTTCAATTTTAAACTTTCATCGACTCTTCCTCCGGTCATATGAATAACCTGGCAAAATTTTGTGAGTTCAAATACGGAGGCAACAATAATTTTATTTAATCCCATCGCCCCAGTTCCGCCACCCAGAATAAAAACAGTCGGCAGGTCTTTCTCTAAATTAAAATTTTCTGCGGCTCGCTCTTTATTTCCGGAAAAAATTTCCGAACGCACAGGGTTCCCCGCCACAACCGCTCGAGGAAAATGTTTTAAAGATTCAGAAAATGTCACCGTAATAATCTTTGCAAACCGCGCGGTCAATTTATTTGCCAAACCAGGACGCAAATCTTCTTGATGGACTAAGCTCGGAACGCGCAAAACCCATCCGGCCCAAATCACGGGCACGGCAACAAATCCGCCGGCCGACAAAATCATCTGTGGTTTAAATTTAAAAATTAACCAAAGAGCTTTAAAAAACCCGGCCGTAAGCAAAAACGGAATCAAAAAATTCCAGCCAGAAAAATACCGGCGCAACTTGCCTGCCGGAACGCTCATAAATTTAATGCCTGATAGTTCAACTACTTTTTTCTCCGGACCATTTTTTATCCCAATCCACAAAAATTCCGCGGCAGCTTCGCGTTTTTTTAATTCCTCGGCCACGGCCAGCAGCGGTGTCACCGATCCCATTGTCCCCCCGCCAGTTAAAATAAATTTTTTTTGCATACTATTCTCTGGAATATTTTGAAATGTTTACCATGATGCCCGCGGCGGCGAGACAAACCGTGAGTGCCGTTCCGCCATAACTTACAAAGGGCAAAGGAATTCCGGTTAAGGGCAAAATTCCAAGCATGGCTCCTATATTTATAAATGACTGAAGAACAAGCCAACTTATAATGCCGATCGCGAGCAGCCGACCAAAGCCGTCTGGAGCGTTTTTAGCAATTTTAAATCCGCGAACCGCCAAAACAACCAGCGCCGCAACAAATAAAATCATAAAGAAAAATCCCAACTCTTCCGCCATCACGGCGAAAATTGAATCACCGGCTACTTCGGGGAGATATTGAAATTTTTGCCGTGAAAGACCAAGGCCTAATCCAAAAAATCCGCCGGAACCAATCGCGAGCAATGCCTGGTTAATATGATAGCCAACGCCTTGCGGATCAAGTTCGGGGTGTAAAAAAGTCATCAAGCGAGCCGTTCGATACGGAGCGAATTTTACCAAAAGAAAAAATAAAAACAACCCCGCTCCGGAAATCCACGCAAGATGCAGAAGGGGCGCCCCGGCGGAAAAATAAACAATTACAGAAGTTATCGCAATAACGGAAAGAGTGCCGATGTCCGGCTGCAAAATCATTAAAACGGCGATGATGCCAAAAACCACTATGAAAGGAATGAAACTCGCGCCTGCTTCTTGCATTTCCCTCCCGCCCCTTTTTGGACCGAGCCAAGCCGCGAGATATATCAAAAAAGTAAGCTTAACGATTTCCGATGGCTGAAGCGACATGCCAAAAATATTTATCCAACTTTTAGCTTTTCCATATCCGGCACCAAGGCCAGGAATAAAAACTAAAAGTAGAAGCACGACGGAAATCACCAAAAAAGGCAGCGCATATTTTTTCCATTTCCTGTAATCTAGGCGTGACATTAAAAAAAACGCAAGAAGTCCCGGCAGCAAACCAAATAAAATTTGATGTTTTAAATACCAATAATTATCTCCAAATTTTTCATAGGCTGCCGGCGAACTCGCCGACGAAAGCATCATCAAGCCAAAAACCAAAAGTGCCCCGACAATACCAATAAAAATATAATCCGGTTTTTTCATACTTAACAAAAAACTTAAAGCACTCTTTATCCCAAACCAACATCCATAAGTGAAATAATAAAACCCACAACCGCAGTCACCCCGGCAATAACCCAAAAACGCATTACGATTTTGGGTTCTGGCCAGCCAATCGCCTCGAGGTGGTGGTGAATTGGAGTTGAAAGAAAAATTTTCTTTTTTCTTATTTTTTTGGAAATAATTTGAATAATTACTGAAATTGATTCCACTGCAAACAGAAAACCAATAATCGGCAAAAGTAAAACTGAGTTTGTAAGCATAGCTACGATACCAAGAGTCACGCCGAGTGACATCGCTCCCGTATCACCCATAAAGAACCTAGCGGGATTGATATTGAACCAAAGAAAAGCTAACAATGCCCCAACAATCACACCACAAAAAGCCGCCAATTCCATTTTCCCTTGAGAAAAGGCAATCGCGCCATATGCAGCAAAGGCGGCCAAGAGCAACCCTCCGGCCAAACCATCCAAACCATCACTTTCATTAACTGAAAATGATGTCGCAACAATTATAAAAATAAAAATTGGGATATACCACCATCCGATAGAAAAATTTCCTAAAAACGGAACATGAATAAAATCCCAATCAAGTTTAAAATAAAACCACCACGCACCAACCGCCGCGATCAAGGTGTACATCAAAAGTCTGTGGCGCATTCTAAAACCCCCGCCGTTCGGCCCGATTTTCCTCGCGTTTAAATAATCATCAACTAAACCGACGATCGCCGAAGCAACGAGCGCTCCCAGCGGCAACAGTGTCTGTGAACGCGTTAAAAAATTAAAATTCTTTAGTAATTCTGATCCGGTCCATTCCCCGAGATAAAAAACCAATAAAGCTAAAAATAAAACCGTAACCCAAATCAAAACTCCACCCATGGTTGGGGTGCCAGATTTAGCCTTGTGGAGCGAAGACATTATCGGCGCCGACTTTTCGTCCCTGATTTGCTTGCCCAGTTTATATTTGAACAAAAAATAAGTCAGAGCCGGCGTCCAAGACATGGCTATGACAAACGAGAGAGTCGTAAGAATAAAAATTTTAATAATTGAAAAATTGTCCATATTTATTGATTAATCATAACAATCGAGTAGGCAGCTAAAAAAAGTAAAATTTGAATAAAGGCGCCCGCACCCGTTAAAAAATAACTCGTAATTTTATCTCTCAAATAAATTATATCCGCCAGGATAAAATTTATAATTATAAAAAAAATACCAACTAACGGCATAATAAATATTTCGTACCACCTGCCAATAAAATCAATACCAAAATAGATATTATAATGAAGAGGCAATGTTTCCCCCATCGCCTGAAGAGGTAAAAATTTTAAATAAAGAAAAACCCAAATAAACAAATTTACTGCCAGCGAGAAAAGAAATAATAGTCTAAAAAATTCGTCTTTAAAAATTAAGACGGTGAAAAGTTTTAAAAAATTTTTAATAGCGGTTAAAAAAATCATTTTAGTTTTTAATCGGAGACATTTCACGCAGTCTCGCCACAATTCCGGGCAAAACCTTTAAGAGACGATTCACCTCTTCTGCGGTATTGTTTTTTCCCAAAGTGACGCGCACACTTCCGTGGGAAACTTCAGGGGAAACGCCCATAGCAGTTAAAACATGCGATGGTTCAAGCGACCCCGAGGAACAAGCTGATCCGGTGGAAACAGCAATCCCTTCCATATCAAGCATTAACAAAATGCTCTCACCCTCAACATTTTTAAAACAAAAATTAACATTTCCTGGAACACGATTTTTCAAATCCCCGTTTAAAATGGCGTCAGGAATTTTTTTTGATATTTTTTGCACCAACTTATCGCGTAATTTTTTTATCTTAAAATTCTGACTTTTAACTTTTGTTTTTTGATTTAATAATTCCGCTGCTTTACCCAATCCCACTATTCCCGCGACATTTTCCGTTCCTGAGCGAACTCCACTTTCCTGATGACCGCCAAAAATAATCGGGGAAAGCGGCGTGCCTTCCCGCATAAAAAGCGCGCCCGTACCTTTTGGTCCGTAAATTTTATGCGCCGAAAGAGACAACATATCAACTCCCAAGAAATCAACACGGCAATCGCAAAAGTTTGCCGCCTGGACCGCGTCGGTATGAAAATAAATTTTGTTCTGTTTTTCCCGACCAACATTTATCTCTCGAATTAATTTACCAATCTCTTGGATCGGCTGAATTGTCCCTACCTCGTTATTAACATACATTATAGAAATTAAAAAGGTCTCTGGCCTGATTTCTTTTTTGACATCGGCAACTCGTACCAACCCAGCGCGGCTAACGGGTAAATAAGTAACATCAACTTCTTCTTTTTTTAATTCGCGGCAAACTTCAAAAACCGCCGGATGTTCAATCGCCGAGGTAATTACGTGAATTTTTCTTTTTGGATCAAGCGCTCTAGCCCGACGAACAAAACCTAAAATCGCTAAATTATTGCTTTCCGTCGCGCCGGAAGTAAAAATAATTTCCTTCGGCCGGCAAGATAAAAATTTCGCTACTTGTTCTCTCGCTTTTTCGACCCCGACCCGCGCCTTTTGGCCCAAAAGATGGAGGGACGACGCATTACCAAAATCATTTTTAAGATATGGAAGCATCGCCCGCAAAACTTGCGGATCAACTGGAGTCGTAGCCGAGTGATCAAAATATATTCGTTTCATAAATATCTACACCGCTTCAACTTCTTTCACCTCTTTAATTTTTGCTTTTAAAACTCTCGCGATGCCCTGCTCCAAAGTCATCGCCGCCATGGGGCAATGGTGGCAGGCGCCAACCAATTTAACTTTTACCACACCCGTTTTTTCATCAACATCAACTAATTCCACATCTCCTCCATCAGCTTGAAGAGCCGGCCGTATTTCGTCTAAAATTTTTTTAACTTTATCTTTCATAAATTTATTTATTTAATTTTTTAATCGCGTCATTCAAGGCCTCAACCGCCAAAACCGAGCAGTGCAACTTTATTGGCGGCAGACCGCCCAACGAATCGGCTATATTTGCTTTTGTCACTTTAGCGGCTTCTTCTACTGCCTTTCCCTTTACTAAATCAGTAATCATGGACGACGTGGCAATGGCCGCGGCACAACCTAAAGTTTCAAATTTAATGTCCTTGATATAATCAACCATTTTCCCGCCGACTTTTTTCTTATCAATTTTTAAATATAATTTCATCATGTCGCCGCAAAGCGGATTGCCTGATTCGCCTACTACGGTTGGATTTTTAATTACGCCTTGATTATGCGGATCTTTAAAATGTTTAATAACTTCTTTCGAATATATAATTTGAGACATAAGATATAAAAATAAAATTTAACCCCATAAAACTAAGTTGCTCTGCGTTCTATCTTTTTTAATCTTTCACCATAATTTTCAACCATTTGTTTTGCATCTTCACCAGATCCGCCAAAAAGTCTATCATACCTACTGATGGATCTTTTAGTTTCACCTACTATTTGCTTTCGCCTCTCCTCAGACACGCCCCCGCCCTCCAATTCTTTTAATAAATAATCTATTTTCGCCATTATTTCAATCTCAGCCCTTGCCTCAGAAGATACTGGCCCCTCGCCATATTTTGAGTAACTCATATAAATTTTTTCCCGATTAAATAATTCTATTTTCCAATTATACTTCATTTCCGCTTTAAATTCAAGGGGACAACAGAAACGGGGTTGACAACCCTAAAATGCTTTGGTAATATATAAAACATCTGAAAACTTTAAATTTTATAACCAAATATGGCTCATAAAAAAGCGGGCGGTTCTACTAGTTTAGGCCGCGATTCACAAGCTCAAAGATTAGGCGTAAAAATGACCGAGGGCCAAATGGCTTTTCCTGGTCGAATTTTGGTTCGCCAACGCGGAACAAAAATCCACGCCGGAAAAAATGTCCGCCGAGGAAGTGATGATACTTTATACGCCGTCGCCGAGGGAATGGTAAAATTTACTACGAGAAAAAGGACAAAATTTGACGGACATTTACGTCTGACCAAAATCGTGAATGTCCTCCCCAAAGAGGCATAAAAAATAAAAATATTCCATTAAAAAGAAGGCTACTTAGGCCTTCTTTTGTTTTTATGTTTTTTACTTTTGGACGACCACCATTATTCGCTCTCCTGTCCGCATGTCCGGTTCCGGCCGGGGATCATGAAATTCTCGCGAACCTCCAACCCAATCGTGTACTGCCCAAAGCAGATCGCCATATTTATAACGATAAGCCTCACCGCGCTTTGTTCCGGGATCGTTTGTAATAAATTCATCTTCGTCAAAGCCACGAATCAAAAGCATATGATAAAGCGGCCCGGGTTGAGTGTAATAAGGATTGCCAATATCCCTCCCCGCTAAAGGAACGATGATCAAATTTCCCGCGACCAATTGTTTCTTTATCTCCGTTTCCGAAACCATTTTGTTAAGAGCTGCCTTAAGTCCAAAATATTTCTGGAGAACCTCGGCTGTTTGCGCCGCCGTTAAATCAATAGGATAACCATTATCTTCTTCCCACTTTGCTAACTTTAAAATTTCTTCGGCCATTATATTATTATCCAATTTTTCGTTTTTATAATACCGCGACGCCATAATCATTGAAGCTTCTTCACAGGCTTCCTGATAGGGCATACCCCAATCACCCTGAGGGGCCTGAGAAGCAAAAGAAACTTTAATATCAAATCTATTTGGCAAAACGACCTGCTGCCTTTCGTTCGTATTATTATTTTCGTTGATGTTTAAATTGGCCGGTAGAACTTCCTGATTTTTTGCCTGATTGGCATTTGTAGCCGAGTTGGCCGACGACTCATTAACATTGTTCTGATTATCCGAAAAATTTTGATTATTAACAACAGCCGGCTGTTGCCCCGAACAACCAGCAAGAAATAAAATCGCAAATATTAGAAACAACAGACGCTTCATAAAATTAAAAAACTATCACCTTTTAAAAACTAATCGTCTCAAAATCTTTAGTATGCCAGTTTAATGTGCGGATACTTTTTTCACAAAAGCCCGGACTTTTTTATAAATTTCGTAAATGTCTGTCTCCTTCTCGGCTAATTGAACGGCGTAATCAAAAACTTGTTTAGCTACTTCGGATTGCTTATCTATTATTATAATTTGATCATTTACCCCCTCCTTAACAAGGATTTCAATTTGTGGAAAATAAATTGTAAAATTATTATAACCCGTATCCCAACCGACACTAATCTCTGTGCCATTTACATTTATTTTTTCATGATAATCCTTTCCTGACTCATTTTCTTTTTTAAATTGGAACTCATCAAGAGTTGGTCTTTCTGCGGAAGTTGGCATATGTTTTTCGTCTTTTTAATAGTTAAATTAAAAAAATAATTAATTTTTACCCGCGCAACTTCAAGCACGCCGAAATAAATTCTTTGAATAATGGATGAGGGTTCAACGGCCTTGATTTAAACTCCGGATGAAATTGCACCCCGACAAAAAACGGGTGATCTTTGATTTCAATAATTTCTACTAAACTATTATCTGGTGAAGTGCCAGCAATCACAAGCCCCGCTTTTTCAAATTGCTCGCGATAAGCGTTATTAAATTCGTAACGATGGCGATGTCGTTCGGAAATATTTTTCTGACCGTATGCCTTATAACTTAAAGATTTTTTATTTAAGATACAGGGATACGCCCCAAGCCGCATTGTTCCGCCATATCTTTTATTCTTAATCAAATCACCTTGCTCTTCCATAACATGAATAATCGGATTTGTAGTTTTCGGATTAATTTCCGCTGTGTTCGCGTCTGCCAAACCACAAATATTTCTCGCAAATTCCACTACTGCCATTTGCATTCCATAGCACAAACCAAAATAAGGTATTTTATTTTCGCGGCAATATTGGATCGTCTTAATTTTTCCCTCTACTCCGCGCGAACCAAATCCGCCCGGCACAATAACGCCATCGAGATTTTTTAATTCTTTAAGTTTTGCCGGATCTTTTTCGTATTCTTCAGAATTAAGCCAAACCAAAACCGGCTTACAGCCGTGTGCCCAGGACGCGTGCTTAATCGCTTCAATCACAGAAATATAGGCATCTGACAACACGAAATTTCCTGTAGTAAAATATTTTCCAACAATGCCTACGCGCACTTCTTCCTTGGCTGTTTTAATAGTTTTTACAAGTTTTTTCCATTCTGCTAAATCTTTTTGTCGCGCGCGCATATTGAATTTCGAAAGAATTCTCTGTCCCAGCTGCTCTTTTTCAAAATTAAGCGGCACTTCGTAAATCGAATCAACATCAGGCGCAGAAATGATGTCACGCTTATCTACATTGCAAAAAATTGAAATTTTTCTTTTTCTCGGTTCATCGAGCGGCTGTTCGGCTCGGCATAAAATAAAATCCGGTTGAATTCCCGCGGCATTTAAAAGTTGAGTGGCTTGCTGGGTCGGTTTAGTTTTCATCTCGCCGATTTTTGACGGTATCGGCAGATAACTTACCAAAACAAAAAGGACGTCATCCGGACGCCGTTGATGAAGCATTCTTGCTGCTTCTAAAAAAAGGACATTTTGATATTCGCCGACAGTACCGCCAACTTCCACAATTACAAAATCCGCTTTGGCAATTTTTGCCGCACGGCGGATTCTCCTGATCACTTCCTCTGGAACATGCGGAACAACCTCCACGCATCGTCCACCATATTCCAGATTTCTTTCTTTTTGAATGACTGTCTGATAAACCCTGCCGGTGGTCATATAGTTGTCGGAATAAATATTTGTATCCAAAAATCTTTCATAATTTCCGACGTCTTGATCACATTCATCCTTATCCTCAGTCACAAAAACTTCGCCGTGCTCAACCGGATTCATTGTCCCGGCATCAACATTAATGTAGGGATCAATTTTTACAGCCGTAACGCGAAAACCCTTACCTTGTAAAATTTTCCCGATAGAAGCTGCAGCTATACCCTTGCCTACCCCAGACATCACACCACCTACGACAAAAATAAACTTGGTCATATTATCTTAAAACTTACAACTTAAAACACATAACTTATTTTTCAATAAGTTCCAAATTTCAAGTTTCAAGCAACTATTTTTCTTCTATTATTCTCACCAAAACTTTCGCTTCCAACCCTTCCCGTAATTTTACCATGATTTCGTGTCCGCCAACATCTTTAATCGGTTTTTCTAGTTTTAGCTGACTTTTTCCTACCAAAAACCCTTTCTTTTTTAATTCAATAACAATTTCTTCGGCCCCAACTGAACCATAGAGTTTTCCCCCTTCTCCAACTTTTGCTGCAATTTTTATTTCTACGCCGGAAAGTTCTTTAACCAACCTCTTTAATCTTTTTTCTTCATGTACCACCTTTTCCGCCGCCGCTTGTTTTTGCGCTTCAACTTTTGCCACAAATCCTGGCGTAGCAAGTCGCGCTAAACCGTGAGGTATCAAAAAATTGCGCCCGTAACCTTCGGCTACCTCTTTTGTCTCTCCCGCCTTTCCAACTTTATCCACATTTTTAAGAAGAATAACTTTCATATATCACCTTATTATAGCAAAAAATTTAAAAAGAAAAAATATCTATTTTCATCTTTTCTTAATAAAAAAAACATATAATAATAGATGGGAAAATTTAAAGAAATTATATGGACCAAAATTTATGCTATTGTGGCGAAAGAGCCGTCCGGGGCGTTGGGCTGCTCCGAAATACAATGTCCTGCCCTGCTTGCGGCAGTGAATGGGAAATCACCCATTGCTGGAATTGCGGCGAGCCGATTGATGGAAGATTTTCTTCCACCTGCCGGTCTTGTAACTGGTATCTTTGCGCCAAATGCGGAGCTCACGAACCAGACTGCACTCGAACGCTTCAGGCAAACGCCAAAACCGGTGCCCATTATCAAAATACTTTTGCTTAATTAAAACCTCAAGAATGAAAAAGAGGCGATAGGCCTCTTTTTTGTTTTATTGCGACTGATCATTTATAATTTCTATCGCTTTATCTAATTGTGGATCGCGGTCGGCGTTGTAATCTTCTTCGGTCAAAGAAATTTCTATATCCGGAACTATCCCCTCTTTATCAATCAACCTTCCTTTTGGCGTCAGCCACTCGGCCACGGTAATTTTTACAGCCGAACCGTCGGGCAACGGTTCTAAATTTTGTACTGATCCTTTTCCAAAAGTTTTTTCGCCGACAAGTGTTGCCTTTCCGTAATCCTGTAGAGCGCCGGCAACAATCTCTGAGGCTGAAGCCGAGCCTTGATTAACTAAAACTACTGTTTTTAAATTTTGAAGCCTCGCTAACCCCTCTGAACGTTCTTCATTTTTTTTACCATCATCTTTTTGTTCTATCACTACGACATCATTTAAAATCCATTCACCGGCAATCTCTACGGCCGTGTTCAAAAATCCGCCGGGATTATTCCTTAAATCCAGAATTATGCCCTTGGGAGTTTTAGCGAGAAGATCCATCACTGCCTGGTTAAATCTTCTTGAAGTATCTTCATTAAAATGATTAATCTCAATATAAGCAATGTCCTTTTTCATTTCCCATTTAACACTCGCAACTTCAATCTTGTCGCGCGTAATTTTAAAATCCTTCATTTTATCCCAACCTTCGCGCCAAACTGATAAAGTGACATCTGTACCTTTTTCTCCGCGAATAATACTTACGGCATAATCCAAGGCCATGTCAGTCGTATCACGGCCGTCAATCGCTAAAATCTGGTCTCCCGCCTTAAGACCCGCCCTTTCAGCCGGCGTGTCGGGCAACGGCGCGATGATAGTAAGCTGATTCTTTTTAATGCCAAGCTCGGCGCCAATCCCGGAAAAAGTTCCTTCTAATTCTTGTTTAAAATCTGCCGCGGTTTCTGGATCAAAGAATACTGAGTATGGGTCGCCAAGAGAAGAAATAATTCCCGCAAGAGCTCCGTAAAAAAGTTCTGTGTCTCGGACGGGCTGATGAACATAATCATTTTTCGCCACATTCCAAACATCCCAGAAAAGATTAAAATTAATATCTTTAGATAAATACTCTGGGATATTCTCAATATTTTTAAGTTCTCCGCCATAAAATTCCTTTTCCGCTCCGAGACGTCCTTGTCGCGCTCCAAGCGCCATCCCACCCAAAAATCCACCCAACACCAAAACCACCACAATATAAGCCGCCGTGTATTTAAAAATAAATTTATATTTTTCTACCTTTATATTCATAAATAATAATTTTAATTAAATTCTTTTAATAACCGCACCGAGCTTACTGAGTCGTTCCTCTATTCTTTCATAACCACGATCCACGATTTCCGCTTCATTAATAATTGTCTGACCGGAAGCGATAAGACCGGCAATAATTAAAGTTGCTCCGGCGCGCAAATCAAAACTTTTTATCTCCTGTCCGACAAGCGAAGTCGGCCCGGTAATAATCACGCGATGAGGATCAGCGACAATCGCGTTCGCTCCCATCTTTATAAGTTCTCCGACATATCCCATTCTTCCTTCAAAAAGCGGATCCTGAATTAACGTCGTTCCTTGACATTGCGTCGCCAAAACACCGAACGGAGCCTGGAGATCGGTGGGAAAACCGGGAAAAGGCAATGTCTGTAAACGAAAAGCTCGTAAATTTTTTGAAGGTTTAATTTTTAAATAATCCTTTCCTAATTCTAAGTTTACTCCCGCTTCTTGCAATTTAAGTAAAATAATTTCAAGATGATCTGGAACAACGTTTTCTATTGTAACCTCTCCCTCGGAAACCGCCGCGGCTACGGCCAAGGTTCCAATTTCAATTTGGTCGGGAATCAAGGTATGACGCGCTCCGTGCAAATTTTCTACGCCGGAAATTTTTAGGGTATGGGTGCCCGCACCGGAAATTTTTGCCCCCATGCTTCCCAAAAATTTTATCAAATCCTGAACATGCGGCTCGGCCGCGGCCAAATGAACTTCAGTTTCACCACTAGCTAAAGAAGCAGCCATTAAAAGATTCTCTGTTGCTGTAACGGAAAATTCTGGTAAAATAATAAGTGTTCCTCGAAGGCCGTCAGTTTCTAGATTAAAATAGCCATCTGCCCGTGTAACTTTAGCGCCCAATTTTTTCAAGGCGTAAAAATGCGTGTCTGGCGGACGGTTACCAATAATACAGCCTCCCGGCTCTGGAATGGTTACTTTTTTAAACCTAGCCAAAAGTGGCCCCAAAAAAAGAACGGACGAGCGCATACTTTTAACAGATTTCTCATCAAGTAATTTTATATCGGCGTCTTTCGTGCAAATTGTAACTTCGTGATCCGCAGTCCATTCCACGCTCGCCCCCAAACTCTTTAAAATATCTAGCATTCGCATCACGTCGGAAATTTTCGGGACATCTGAAATTACGCATTCTTCAGAAGTTAAAAGAGTCGCCGCGATAATCGGTGTCGCCGCATTTTTCATCCCGGAAGCTCTAATTTTTCCGTTTAATGGTTTGCCTCCCTCAATAATAAATTTGGACATATTTCATAACTATATCTTTTTATACGTAAAAAATCAAGGCAAATTTAATTCATAATTCTAATTTATAAATGACCCTTCCCTTTCGTCGAATAGTTTATTTAACATTTATCATAATATTTTTACTAATTACTCCGGTCATCATTCTCTACACGGCCGGATATCGTTATAATTTTCAAACGAACAGAATTCAAAAAACCGGAATTTTAATTTTAAAATCAAATCCGGCGGGAGCAAATATTTATTTAAACGAAAAATTAAGGACAGAAAAAACTCCGGCCAGAATAGCGAACCTTCTTCCCGATGATTACATTATTAAAATCGAGAAAGAAAACTTTTATCCTTGGCAAAAAACCTTATCCCTGGAAAGTAGCATGACTACTTTCGCAGAAAATATCACTCTCTTTGAAAAAACTTTACCGGCCGAAGTTGTGGAAACTAATTCAGAACTATTTAGCCTCGCTCCCAATAAAGAAAAAATTATTTATTTAGACGGCAAAGAAACCGGGGACGAAGTTTGGCTTTTAAATTTTAGAAATAATAAAAATAATTTAATTTATAGGCTTTCTGAAGCAAAGAGCAATGTCGTTAATTTAGAATGGAGTAATGACAACCAAAAAATTCTGATCACTGTTGACTTCTCCGATACAACTCAATCCCATAAATATATTATGGTAAATACGGGAAATGGAGAAATTTCTGTTTATCAAAAACTATCTGACTTTTATTTTACTTTCCGAGGGGTCCCCACAAACATCGCTGACGCCAACCGCCTTCCAGATTTAGATGTCTCTGCGGGGTACTCTGGCGTAGTAGCCGTTCTGGATAAAAAAACAAAAAATCTTTCAGTAGTTCGCCCCACTTCGTTGGATTCTCTTTTTGAAACAAAAGCCGACCAAATAGCTTGGTCGGCTGACGGCAAAAAACTTATTTATACTATTGATTTTGAAATTTGGATTTATAATTTTTCCACCGAAGAAAAAACTTTTATTAGCCGTTACGGCCAAGAAATAAAAAAAATAAACTGGGTTAATGAGAATTACATCGCCGTTCTTCTCGGCGGAACTGTAAAAATTGTTGAACTTGACGAACGCGACCAAAGGAATGCGGTTGACATCCTAACCCCCGCGGAAATTAATAATTTTTTTGTTGACCCCGTAAAACAGAGCATCTATTTTTCCGGAATTATTGGAAACAAAAAAGGAGTTTTTGAACTCCCTTATTAATCTGCTGAACCTTTTATAACTCCACTACGGAATTGTCGCCGATAATCATTTTGTGGCCGAGCGGTAAACTGTCGCAAGACGAAGCAATCACTGTATTGTGGCCGACCAAACTATCAACAATTCTCTTGCCGCATTTTATTTCTGCGTTATCAAAAATAATTGAGTGTTCAATTTCCGTGTTAGTAATTTTTGTGTTATTGCCAATTGAGGTATATGGTCCGATATAACTATCATTAACTACGCAATTTTGACCGATTGCTACTGGTCCGCGGATCAAAGATTTTCCGCCAATGTAAGTTCCTTTTTCAATTTTTACTTTTCCTTGAATAATTACTCCCGGGGCCACGTTGGCCTCATTTTTTATATCTGACAAATCGTGCAAAATCAATTGGTTTCCTTCAAGCAAATCTTCCGGCTTTCCTGTATCTTTCCACCACCCGGTAATTTCTTCATAGCCGACATTAAATCCTTTCTCAATCAAATAAGTGTTAGCATCGGAAATTTCATACTCGCCGCGCGGTGAGGGCGGAATATTTTCTACTGCATCAAAAATATGCGGATCATAAATATAAATTCCTGTCTGGGCAAAATTACTTTTTGGCTGATTTGGCTTTTCTTCAACGCGAAGAACTTTTCCGTTAGAAATTACCGGCACGCCGAATCTTTCAGGATCTGAAACGCGGGCAAAAGCTAAAAGAACGTTAAGATTATCATTTACAAATTTATCAACAAATCTTTTAATACTTCCTAAGATAATATTATCACCGAGATAAAAAATAAAAGGTTCGTCGCCTAAAAACTCTTTTGCGTTTTTAACAATGTGGGCCAATCCTTTCGGCCCGCCCGACTGTTCAATGTATGTTATCTTTAAACCCCAACGGCTGCCGTCGCCGACTACTGGCTGGATTTCCTTTTCTCCGGGATTAATATTTATCCCCACCTCCTTAACGCCCGTTTCGGCAATTTTTTCTAATGCGTAAAACAACATCGGCTTATTGGCGATGGGGATCAAATGTTTATTAGTTGTGTAAGTAATTGGCCTAAGCCTTGTCGCTCTCCCTCCGGCCGTAATCAAAGCTTTCATAATTTATTTTGTCTTTAGATAATCTTCTAGCGCCTCCTCCCACTTTCGGAGCGGCGGCAATTTTGTATTTAGAAGTACTGAATGTTTTGGCCTTTTAGCAGAACGTGGGAACCTATCCGCGCCTACCGGTACCAATTTAATATTTTTGCCGGATAATTCAAATATCTTTTTAGCCCAGCCATACCAAGTGCATGAACCCTCGTTTGTCGCGTGGTAAATTCCAAAAGGCTTTTTCCATTCAATAATTTCTCGGGTTCGCCTTGCGAGATCCCTAACATAAGTCGGCGAGCTCAACTCTTCGTCCACCAATTCCAGACAATCTTTTTCTTCGGCACATTTTAACATTACATCAACAAAACTTTTTTTTGCCCCAACGCTCTGCGCCTGTTTTCCAAAAAGCCGCGAGGTTCTGATCAAATAATATTTTTTATTTTTAATTTGTTGTTCGCCTAATAATTTTGAATCGGCATATACACTCTGCGGACATGGCATCGCGTCCTCCTTATATCCGTCAATCTCTTTCCCGTCAAAAACATAATCAGTACTATAATGAACAAAAATTGCGCCAATTATTTCGGCCGCTTCAGATAAATTTCCTACGGCGTAACCATTGATCAAATCGGCAAAATCTTTTTCCATTTCTTCAATTTTATCCACCGCGTTATAAGCCGCAGCGTTAATAATAATTTCCGGCCTGGCGGATTTTATTTTTTCAAAAACCAAATCTTTTTTCGTAATATCAATTTCTTCTTTATCCCACATCGAAACCTCATAACTATTTCCGCTGAATTCTTGTACTAACTCTTGTCCTAGCATTCCTTTTGCTCCAATGATTAAAACCTTCATATTTAAGCTAAATTTTAACTTTTACCACTCTTACTACTTTACTAAAATCGATGTTTTTCGTCAATCCTTCAACCATAAATAAAGCGGCCGTTTTAGCCGTTTTATCTTACACTTGTTATTCTATTTATTTCTTATTCCTCCTCTTCTCCGCGGAGAAGTTTGAATATTTTTTTTCGCGCCTGCTCACGTTGCGCTGGGTTTCCTCTTTGCATTAATTTTTCCAGTTCGGCGATTCGCCGTTGTTTTTCAGTCAATGCCTCAAATGCCCGCCTTTTTTCTTCTAATCCCTCTTCAAATCTTGATTTCTCTCCCATATTTTTATAATAAAATTTTAATTTTCACTACCCTGGTAATAGGGGCTCACCTTTTTAAATTCCTCGTAATCTTCAATATAGTCGCTTCTATTCGGATTATAGTTTGTTGACGAAAGCGCCAAGAGTACGGCATCCGGAGAAAAATCTTTAAAATGATGCCAAACAAAACTCGGAACGCGTATGGCGCCAGTGGGTCCAGTGAGCGGAATCTCTTCCAAGCCATTTCCGCGGTCAATAACGGCTGTACAAGTTCCTTGGATCAAAACAAAAAATTCTTCTTCAACTTTGTGACAATGCGCGCCGGTCGGCGAGGTGGGTTTCGTAATAAAATAAACTCGCTTCACTGGAAAATCAATATACTCCTTAAGTTCTACCGGACTCATCACAAATTTTGGTGTGTCCACTTTCTTTAACTCAAAAATTTTAAATTCTTTTGCCATATTATTTGATGTGCGGATTCAACTCTTCTTTCCTTTTTTGTAATTTTTCCACCCATTCTTTATTGGCCAAATACCATTCCACAGTTTCCTTTAAACCTTGTTCAAATTTTTCGTGCGTATAATTCGGTTGCCAACCTAGCGCCAAAATTTTTGCTGCATCAATGGCATAGCGGCGGTCGTGTCCCGGACGGTCAGTAACGTGCTCAATCATCTCTTCTCCCTTACCCATAATTTCTAACATCATCTTTGTAATCTCCATGTTGCTGCGTTCATTATCCACGCCAATATTATAAACTTCACCCGGCACGCCTTTGTGAAGCAATAAATCTAGCGCGGTAGCGTGGTCTGTCACATGAATCCAGTCGCGGACATAAAGTCCATCGCCGTAAACCGGAACTTTTTGATTATTAATCAAGCGGAAAATAAAGAATGGGATTAATTTTTCGGGAAATTGATATGGTCCGTAGTTATTTGAACAATGAGTCACCACGACCGGAACTTTGTGCGTAACAAAATATGCGTTACACATTAAATCTCCGCCGGCTTTAGCCGCAGCATAAGGCATGTTGGGCCAGACCGGAGTTGACTCCGTGAATTTTCTATCTTCATCAAGTCCAAGCGCGCCATAAACTTCGTCAGTTGAAACATTTACAAATTTTTCTATATTATTGGCTCGCACGGCATCCAAAATCATCTGCACGCCGAGTGTATTTGTCATGACAAAATCTTTGCAGCCGCCATGAATAGAACGATCAACATGAGTTTCCGCGGCAAAATTTATAACGTGCGAAATGCCATGTTCTTTAATTACCTGATTCAGTTTCTCCAAATCAGTGATATCTCCTTGAACAAAGGTATAGTTCGGATTATTTTCTATATCACGCAAATTATCAAGATTGCCGGCGTAAGTCAATTTGTCATAATTTACGATTTTATAATCCGGATATTTTTTTAGCATCTGCCGGACAAAATTTGAACCAATAAATCCGGCACCTCCACAAACCAATAAATTCATAATTTTATTTTTATTTATTCTATAAATTTTTTAATCTTTTCCCCGATTTCTGCCATCTCCCCTTCCTGATATTGTTTTGTTCTTGACCACGGATGCAAACCGTCGTTTTCAAAGCGTGGAATAATGTGCCAATGTAAATGCGGAACGACTTGACCGGCGATCGCGCCGTTGTTTTGCCCGACATTAAAACCTTTTAGATCAAACGCCCTGGTAATTCCCCACGCCACTTTTTTTATTGTAATCATTATTTCTTTTAAAATTTCCTCTCCTCCATCAAGCAAATTTTCAAAGTGCTCTTTAGGAACGACAAGTGTGTGGCCAGGATTTACTGGGTTAATGTCCAAAAACGCCACGACTTTATGGTTTTCATAAACTTTTACCGACGGCAATTCGCCTTTTATAATTTTACAAAAAATACAGTCCATAATTTTATATTTTAATTCTTTTTTCAAATATTACCGTCAGAATACCAAAAATTAGCGGAATTATCAAGAGTAAATTAAAACTGATGTAAAAACTTACAAACCCCGGCTCAATCCAATCTAAAATACCAAAGACAACAATGGTGATGAAAGAAATCACAAACGCGTCTCTAAAAATTTTATAAAAAAATTCTTTTATTGTCATAAAATTTTATTTAGTCGCTCAATTATTTCCTCCAAAATTTTGTTGGCTGTTTCTTTTTCCGTCATTGGCTTTCGGATAAAAAGCGCTCTGATTTTATAAATCATAATGTCATCTCTTTCCAGCTCCGGCGCAGAAAATCCAAATCTAAATTTTTTTCCTTCGGGTGAAAGTTTTCCCAATTCAAAAATTTCTGTTTTTGTCTGGAGAGCTCCCGCGGTCGGCGGCAATTCGCGAAAATCAAAGGCCCAAGATTCTTTATTCGCCAGACCACCAAATTTTATCGAAACATCGGCCAAATTTTTATATTTTATTGTCACAGCCACCTCGGAAAAATTGCTATTCGGACTCAAGTCAAAATAAACCGGCTCGGAAAGCATTGTCCGATAAGTTTCACCGTCAATATCTTCCTCTATTTCGGAAATTCTGTCTTTCGGGTAAAGCTTGGAAATAAATGGCGACTCGTGACGCATATCATAAACCGCCTCCATTCTTCCGTCGGGCGTAATCGCTTTTACAGTAAGCCAGCCCAAAGCGATGATGGGAATAAAAATTAAAATTACGCGGATAAATTTATGCCAAAAAGAAAGCATAATCTATTTTATATTTTTCAATTGATAAAGCGTTTCTGCTCCAAAATTTTTTATTTCAATTATTTCTATTTCTTCATGATCAAGTCTTCCGTCATAAAGATAATCCATTTCTTTTTCCACCAGAGGCAAGCCGTAATAGTAAAGCGGCAAATTTTTGGCAAGTTCGGGAATTGCGGCGTAAGTACTCTTCTCGCGAAGCGGTACAATCACCCGATATTCGGGAAAAAATATTTTGTCCGCGCGGTCAACAATAATCACTGCTTCGGACGGAACGAGTAAATTAACTTCTTTGGCAATCATGGCATAATCATGCACATTTTTATAAACATAAGCCAAACCGTCGTTTTTATCAAAAAATACAAGCTTCACTCCAAAAAGAATAAAAACCAAACAAAGAAGAGCAGCAAAAAATTTTGGTTTTAAGGGGCGGATAAAATCAACTAATTTTGAAATGTTAAACGCGACGAATGGCAATGACAAAATATAAATCGGCAACCAATAACGCACATAAGAAGTGCCTATCGAAGCCTCTTTAGCCGGATTATCATAAAAAAACCAGCTACCATAATATAAAAATAAAAATAAAGAAATCGTTCCACCAAAAGATAAATAAGCCGTTATTTTTTTATCCAATTTCCCGGCGATTAATTTTTTTATAAAAATTGCCGCGCCAAAAGCCGCGGGAAGGGACATCCACCAAAACATTCCGACAAAATAAGTAGAAAAATTTTTCAAAACATTTTTGATTTCAAGGCCAAAAGGAAAAACAAATTTTACGGCCGAAACAAACCATGTCGCCCCTCCGCCCACCAGACTCCCCTCACCTAAATTATACGCGGTCGTAAGCGGCTCGCCATAAATTGTCTGATTATAAAGAATAACTGGAATAAAAGCCAAGCCCGCAGAAAGAAGAAAAATGATCGCTTCAGACCATTTCAAATTTTTTCTAAAAATTAAAAATAATAAAAGAAGCGCCAAGCCAACCCAGATAATTTCTGACAATCGGACGGTCATGGCCAAACCGAGAAACAATCCCGACAAAATATAATTAAGATAGTTTAATGCTAACTTTTTTTGTTTTCCGCGTCCCACTAGAAAATAAAATCCGCCGAGTATTAATGAGACAAATAAAATATTTGGAAAAAATCCGCGGCTCGCATAATACCAAAAAGCCGGATGGACTAAAAGTAAAAACGCGGACCACTGGGCAATCTTTCGATCAAAAACATTTTTTATAATTCCATAAAAAAACAAAACCGCCGCAAGGGCAAAACACGGCGTAAGCCACCAAATTACGCCTAAAGTAAAAATTTTGGCGAGCCATCCATAAATTAAAATCAATCCCAGAAAACTGCCGGGCACAAGATATCCGCCCACTGTCGTAATGCTCCGCGGATGAATTATTCCACCAGTTTCAAGATTCAAAGGTTCAAAAACCTTAAGCGTCTCGTTCGCGACGTAATTTTTAATAAAAAAATAATTGGCCGCCTCATCTGGTGAATTAAATTTATCCGTCTCGGCCGCCGTTCCTAAGTAAAACCAAGAATAAATAAAGAAAAAAATAACGGCAAGAAAAATCAACGCCGTCTCCGCCCTATTTCCCTTTATCGATTTTATGATAGAATACATAAATAAATATGACCCTCAGATTACCTTATTGTATCATCATTTCTTTGATTTTAATAGTCGGCTTGCTCGGCAATTTTTTTCTTTGGGAAAGTCCGCTTTTAGGCCTAACTTTTGGTCCGGCATATCTTATTTTCTACGGATTTTTACTGGGTTTTATCCTTTTTCGCGGCCGGCCGGATCTTTTTAAATTTCTCTATGGGCTTCTTTTTTTTATTGCCGGCCTTTCTCTTTTTGGCGCCCTGATTTACTTTTTTTATAAATTAAATACTCTGGCGCTCGCCACGCTTGTCCTTTTGCCTCCTTTTGCCCTGCTCCCCTTCTTACGTTTTGGCAATCATCCGGAATCGGAAAAACATTTTAATCCCGTCCAAATCAATCCTCATATTTTACGCACGACGCTCCTTCTGACGGCGTTTATTTTTTTAACGATTTTAAATATTCGCTATCTCTTGGCCGCCGGAACGGTTGAAGCAATCCGCACTCCCTGGAAAATTTTGCCGTTTACCTTTTTTCTGAATTATTTCGCGGCCACTCTTGTCCTTTTATATTTTGTTTTAAAAAGCCAAAAAGAAGGATTAAATTTAATTTTAATTTCCGCACATACTTTTATCACCGTTGCCCTCGCGCTTTTCGTCTATCGCGTTGGCTACGGCTTTGACCCTTTCATCCACCAAGCCACGGAAAAAATTATTTTAACTCAAGGATTCATCTTACCAAAACCGCTTTATTATCTCGGCCAATACTCCCTCGTTATTTTTCTTGCCAAAATTTTCCACACAAGCGTTATCTGGGTTGACCGACTTCTTCTTCCAATCTTAATTTCTGTTTTTGTCCCGACCACAATCTATTTTTCTCTCCGCTCTTATACCGACAGAAACAAAACTCCGGGAGCGAGTTTGGCGGCGCTCCTCATTTTTCTTTTGCCTTTCACGGCTTTCATTGCCACAACACCGCAAGGCCTCGCCAACTTTTTTCTTCTCATTATAGTTTTCTTCGGTATTCTTGCCTTGCGCCGCGAATTCCCCCTTACCGCGCTTTGGTTTTTGGGTTTTGCTACACTTTTAATCCATCCTCTAT
>Ga0265297_10004223_pt1 | contig 23928 bp, 15 predicted proteins | sample Munlanlwell13791_FD_192502 | JGI IMG/M metagenome (GOLD analysis project Ga0265297, IMG submission 192502) | Leachate microbial communities from a municipal landfill in Southern Ontario, Canada - Leachate well 137-91 | ecosystem: Engineered > Solid waste > Landfill > Unclassified | place... | reverse complement strand
ACCTCCGAATTCACCGGGGGTTGTCTCAGGAGCACAGGAAGTCATTCCTTATTTGGTATAATTGGTTTAAATATAATGATTAATTCACCAACCATTTTTGACCATTAAACCGTAAACAAAAAACCCGCTCGGTTTGGGAGCGGATTTTTTGTACTTAACACTATGCTTTCCACTATATTTTAGGTCATCCATTCTTTAACGTACTGGCCTAAACCAAATTCTAATAATTTGTTTTTTAATTTAGTGTTCTTGTGGAGAAACTGGAGCAGGGAACCAAGTTCAATCTGATAGCGGTTTTTAATAATTTTATATTTTAAATTTTGATCGGATTTAATGGCTCGTCTAATGGTTTTATCTTGGACGCCACCCAAATCAGCCGCTTCGGAAACGGATAACCAGACTGGATTCTTTACTTCTGTCCACAATGTTGTAGACATAAATAACAAAATAAGCTAATAAAAAATTAAAAATATTTTTAAGTCTAAGTTAGATTAGACTTAAAGTTAAATATTTTATCTAAAATTGTCAAATTTATCTTACTATTTAAACGATTATCTGACTAGTAACTTTTAAGTCCATTACTAGCTAGACTTAAGTTTTTATATTTTAGCTTGTTTTATAAAAAAGTCAATAGCGAAAAAGTAATGAAAAGTTGATCAACTTTATCCCCAATTTTACTAGAGATTTTCTTGCTTTCGTTTGCGTAATATGATAGGATAATTTTGTAATTGAAAAAAACAATCTTTTATGCGGACGGGGTAATTTTTCCCGTTATTTTTTGTTAAAATCATTTAACCTATTTTTGCGTTTAAAAATTTTAAAATGTCAAATAGTCTGCTCAAAAAATTTAAGGAAAAACAAGCTTTTAGCAAGCTAAAAAGCCACGATAAAGAGGCTTTTATTAAGGTTTATGATACTAATGTTAAAGATATCCACCGTTTTGTTTACTTTAAAATAGGGAACAAAGAAGAAGCGAATGACTTAACTTCCATGATCTTTTTAAAGGCCTGGAACCATATTCAAAATAATAGCTTAGAAGACAGTAAAACCTTACGCGCCTTATTATATAAAGTCGCCCGCAATACGATTATTGATTATTATCGTGAAAACAGTAATAAAAAGATTGCCTCTTTAGATGATGAGGATAATAAGATTGATGTTGTCGACGAGAGCCACAATCCTCAAGAAAAATTGGACGAAGAAGCGAATCTGAACCTTATTAAGAAGAAATTGCCTTTTCTAAAAGATGAATATCGGGAAGTGATTATTATGAGATTTATTAATGATTTGTCTTTAGAAGAAATAGCTGATATTAGCGGAAAAACAAAGGGGAACATTCGAGTTTTACTGCATCGGGCCTTAAACGCCTTAAAGGAGCTAGTGGCAAACGATTCTAAGCCCGAGGAGGAATCTTAAAACTGTAACATTTCTGGTAAGTTTACGTATATTAAGGTGTATGACCGAAAAAGAACTAATCTCTAAATTGAATAGTTTAAAGAATATAAATCCCGATCAAAATTGGCTAAACAGCAATCGGGAACTTTTATTATCCCAGATTTCTAATTCCGGCGCGACAGAGCTATCAGTCTGGAAAACTTTTATTATCAATTTAGAAAGTTTAGCGAAAACTTCTTTACAACCCGCCGTCGCCTTCGGAGTTTTTGCTTTGGTTCTTATTTCCGGTAGCTTATTCGGCCAACAATTATTTACTAATGCCAAACCGAATGACTCTTTGTATATTGCCCGGATTGTTTCTGAAAAAGCGAAATTAAGCCTGGTTTTTAATTCGGAGGCGCGGGAAAAAATGGCGGTTCAATTTGCTTCTAATCACGCGCAAGATATCGCTAGTACTTTAGCTGATCCGCAATTTGATCAAGCCGCCAATCAAGATCAGGTCGCTAAATTAAATGAAAGTTTTAATAAAGAAGTAGAAACTGTTAAAAACCGAGTTGATAAATTAGCCACCGTGACCGACAAAAACCCGACTACTAAAATTACGGCTAATCCGGATGACCAGATCTTCAGTGCTTCTGAAAATAATAAAGATAATCAAGGTATCCAAGTGGGTGAAAGTCGAGAATTTAATCCGATGTTGACGTTTAATACCAGTTCGACCAACCCAGCCGTTTTAACGGCCACGCCGACTTTACTGACAACTGGGTTAACTACAACTACGACGACGACTGCGCCAACAGTAATTGAAGAGGATAGCCCGGCTAATAAAATTCTGGATGAAGCCAAGCAATTATTTGAAAAAAAAGATTATACTAAAGCCTTAGATAAATTAAAAGAAGTTGATCAAATAATTAAGTAAGTTCTTTAATTATTTAGTTAAGACGCGTTAAAGCGCGTTTGTTAGTTTATCTCCCTCTCATGGTTACTCCTGGCTGGAAGATTATCTCCTCCGCTAATGGACAAGCCAAGGAGCTAAACTAACAAATCCGCCTTAGCGGATTGGCAAACCCCGTAAAGGGTCGAATCTTGATCTAAATCAAGATGGTTTGTCCCTTATAAATCATTATTTCAGTTCTAAAGCTTCAACGATTCGGAAAATAAAGAGTAAATCGGTTAAGCTTTTCTCCAGCCGGCGGGCAACACGCGCTTGGCTGGCAGAACTTTTTAAGAAGATCAGTCAGCCTTCGCCTTAAGCTTTAACGAGCTGGTGAAGCGGGATTCCGACTGATTTACGAATTAGCTTCTTGATTAAAAAAAGTTTAAGAACTGATCAACTATCATTTCGCTAATGTTTAAACTACTGTTGTTTAGACAGAGAGAAATGAAATAAAAATTAATTATGAAAAAATTACGCAGATTCCTAGTCGTGAGCGTAATGGTATTATCAGTAATTGCGATGAGCGGTTTAGTTATCGCTCCGGCCCAAGCTGCTGCTTCAAGCGGTGACTTAATTAAAATGGCTGGCAATGCTTCTGTTTATTACCTGGGCGCTGACGGCAAGAGATATGTTTTCCCTAACTCCACTACTTATTTCTCATGGTATACCGATTTTAGCGGCGTGGTGACTATCCCCGCGGCTGAATTACAAAGCTATCCTTTGGGTGGCAATGTGACTATGAGACCAGGTACCTTGTTAGTGAAAATCACTACTGATCCTTCTGTTTATGCCGTTGAACCTAATGGCATGTTAAGAAAGATCCAAAGTGAAGCGCAAGCGGCTGCCTTATACGGCACCAATTGGAACAAGCGCGTTGTCGATGTTCCGGACGCTTTCTTCACTAACTACACTGTCGGTGCGGCTTTGCCAACCGGTTCATACCCGATTGGTTCTTTAGTCCAAACTTCCGGCAGTTCCAGCGTTTACTATTATGACGGCACTAACTATCGTTTAATCGCTAGCGAAACCGCTTTATTAGCTAATCGCTTCCAGACCACCAACGTCTTAACGACTACTACAGCCATCACGGTTGGTGGTAGCCAAATCGCGGCGGCCGAAACCAATTTGATCAATGTCGCGCAAAATGGCGGCACTGGCCCAGTTATCACTGGCTCAGGTTTAATGGTTAGTTTGAACGCTAATACCGCTGCTTCTAACACCGTTATCAACGGCCAAGCTTTAGCGGATTTAGGTTCCTTCAACTTTACAGCTGCTAATGATGGCTCTGCTAAAATAACTACCATTAAGATCAAGAGAATCGGTGTTTCTTCCGATTCTTCCATCGGTAACTTATATCTTTACGAAGGCAATACTAAATTAACTGATAACGCTTCCTTTGGTAGCGGTTATGCGACTTTCTCTAATAGCAACGGTATTGTGACGGTTCCGGCCGGCCAAACCAAAACTATTACTGTTAAAGGTGATATCGCCGCTTCAACTGGTAACGTTGGCGTTTCTATCAATGCGGCTTCCGATGTTATCGCGACCGCTGCGACTGTAAGTGGATCATTCCCGATTAATGGTAACTTAATGTCAATGACCTCGGTCACTGACTTAGCGGCTGTTAGTCTTGGCGCCGTAACTCATGCCGCCTCCAATATCAATGCTGGCACCATGAGTGCGACGATGTGGTCATCTCCTTTTACAGTTAGCAATAAAGCAGTTAATTTAAAGTACATTGCTTTTAAACAGGTTGGTTCTATTCCGGCCGACGCGATTAACAACTTAGTTCTGTATGTTAATGGCGTTCAAGCTGGTACCGCGCAAGTTTTGAATTCTGACAATAGAGTGATCTTTGATTTAACCAGCGCTCCTATTAAGTTAAATACAGGCGCGACCACGGTTGAATTAAGAGGCGATATTATCAAGGGTTCAAGCCGCACTTTCAGTTTTGCGGTTCAAATTGCGTCAGATATGGTTTTAACTGATACTAACTATAATGTTAACGTGACTGCAACCGGAGCGGGTATCAATGATTCCCAATCTTCAACAGTTAATTCTGGTAGCGTTTCTATTGCTTTAGATTCTTCTTATACGACTACGGAAGTAGTTAAGAACGCTTCTAATGTTGTTTTAGGCAAATTTACCATGAAGGCTTATGGCGAAGACGAAAAGGTTAATAGCCTGACCGTTGTCCCGAACTTCACTGGTACGGTTGCTGATACCGAAGGTATCAATGACTTAGCTATTTATGTAAATGGCTCACAAGTTGGTTCTTCACAAAACTTCATTAAGACTAGCGGTTCTTTCCCAGCTAGCCCGGTTTTTGGTACGAATAACTTATTTACCATTGCAGCTGGTCAAACTGTCAACGTTGAGATCCGCGGTACTTTGAACATGACCTCTGGTAGTTTAATTACGGCTACTCGCAACGATTTGAAAGTTTTAGCTGGCAAATTTGAAGGGGTTACTTCATTTACGACCACTCCGGCGGGTGATACTACCTACCAAGGTAAAAACTTAACTATTACTAATGGCAGCCTGACAGTTTCTAAGAACACTGGCTTCCAAAATCAGTATTTAGTTAAGAACACTACGGCGCAGAAGATCGGTTCTTATATCATCCAAGCTGGTAACGCTGAAGCCGTTCGCGTAACGAATTTGGCGATTGCTTTGGGCGGTGATATTACAGTAACTGAATTAGCTAATTTGTATGTTTCTGAGAATACCACTCCGGTATCTCCACAAGCAGCTAATAATTTCCCGGTTAACTTTACTTTATCCGCGAACCAATCTAAGACTATTGATGTTTATGCTGATTTAGGCAATATCGCCAATGGTTCAACGACTGTTACTACCTTAACTGTCACCGCGCTCGGTCAAAGCACGAACACTTCAGTCGGCGGTACAGCAGTAACTGGCCAAACCATTACGGTTCAGACCGGTTCCTTAGCTGCTCCGACTTTAGTAACTAATGCTCCAGTTTCCGGTTTAGTAGTTGGCGGTACCACGCCAACCGCGGCGACTTATAAATTTGTAGCGACTAATGGGTCAGCGACTATTAACGATTTGACCTTCAACGTTACTAAAACCGCGACTACTTCTTCCAGCACGGTAGTGAGCACAGTCACTGTCGGTAGCGTTACCGCTCCGGTAGTTTGCAGCACTGCTTCGCCTTATGCTTGCTCAGCGACTCTAACTGGTTTGAACATTACTGTTCCGGCCGGTGTCCAGGGTTATAACGTCGAAGTTAAACCGGCTTATAACACTGTCACGAGCGAAAACCAAGGTGGTGCGACGACTAATAGTGATGTTCGCTTGAACTTAGTTTCAATGAAATACACTATTGGTAATAATACTCCAACCGATGCGTTAAATGTTGCGTCTAACGTAATGATCTTAGTTGCTTCTAAGCCGACTGTTACTTTAGCTTCTGACAATCCAGCCGGTATGGGCTCGGGTTATGCGGCTGGTGCCAATAGCGATTTGTTACATTTCACTGTGACAAACAGCAACAGCGCCAATCCGATTAACTTGAAATCCATCACGGTTACTCCGACTTGGGCCGGCGCATTAACGGCGACTACCAGTCAATTGATCAAGGTTTATGATAAGAACGACTTAACTACGCCTTTGGGTCAAGGAGCAATTGTTGGTAATGGCACTAAGGTAGCCGTTATCTTCGATAACGAGTTTGTTATCACCACTTCCAATAACTTTGTCGTTAAAGCCGATACCACTGGCTTAAGCGCTACTGGTAACAGTATCAGATTAGATCTAACATCAGCTGATACCTTCGGCTCCGGCACTGATTGGCAATGGAATGACAGCACCGTTTCTGGCACCTACTCCAACGGTACTTATCTCAAGGATTTGCCTTTAACGGGCAATACCATGGTTAAGTAAGATTGATCTGTCAGTTTTCCCGGTTTTCTTTAATAAATCGGCGCAGTAAAAGAGCGGGCTTCGGCCCGCTCTTTTCTGTTGTCTCTTAGTATTTTGTGTTATAATAATAATAAGCAAATAATTATAATTTAATTACAAAAATATGAGGAGAATCATCGGCTCATTATTAATTTTTGGCGCTTTATTTTGGTTGCAAACCGCGGTCGCTCGCGCCGCCGCGCCGACACTATCTTTAACTACTACCGGAGATGGGGATAACGTTCAACTTACTACTTCCGGCGATCCCAATGCCAGCGTGCTGATTTATTTTTTGAAAACGGACGGCACTTCGCGTTTACAATATTTAGGCACAACTAACGCTAGCGGTTATTACTCAACAACAATTAGCACCGCTACTCTAGGAGTGACGCCGGATTCCTCGGTGCAAGTTAAAATCAATAACCAACAATCGTCTTCGGTTAATTGGCCTTATACGACTGTTTCTGGCGCCGGCGCGATTGCTTTAAGCAAGACCGGCTTAATACTTAGAGTCGGCGAAACCGCGACCTTATCCGTTAATAATATTGGCTCAAATAAAATTTATCTTTTAAACAATTCTAATCCGCAGATTGCCAATATAAATCTAAGTGGTAATCAGGTGACGATTTATGCTAACACTTATGGCCAAACCGTAGCCACGGTTTGCGTTTTAGGAACAACTTCTAATTGTTCCAGCACCTATATTACCGTTCAGAATTCCGGCGCGACGGCCTTGACCTTTAGCCAAAGCACCTTAACAATTGCTTATGGCCAGAGTTCGCAAGTTTCAATTTTAAATAGCACCAGTAATTATACGATTTTGAATAATTCCAATCCGAGCGTCATTACTGCTAGTCTTAGTAATCAGACGATTACTCTAACGGCTAGTAATAACGGCGGTTCGGCGGCAATTACGGTTTGCTCTAGCGATATGAGCGCTTGCGGTATAATTAATGCGACTGTCGGGACAGTTAGTTCAGCTACCTTGACTTTTAATCAAAGCGCGCCGTCTCTAACTATTGGCCAAACCTTGTCGGTCGCGATTTCCGGCGGCGGCAGTAATTATAATATTTCTTCAAATTCTAACACTAGCGTTTTAACCGCCAGCGTTAGCGGTAACACCTTGACTTTAATCGGCGGTAGCGCCGGTTCAGCCACGGTCACGGTTTGTTCTTCAAGTGGAAATTGTAATTCTTTGACCGCCACAGTCAGCTACGCGTCAAACGGCGGGCCGATTACGCTTAGCCAATCTAATTTATGGCTACAAATCGGCCAAGCGGTCAGCGTGGTTATTTCCGGCGGGGTGGCGCCTTATAGCTTTATTAATACGGCCAGTTCTAGCAATTATTTTCAAACTAGTTTGAATAATAATATTTTAACTTTAACCGGGGTAAGCGCCGGTTCCGCTTCAATCAGTGTTTGTTCCTCGGGCGGCGCCTGCACGCAACTCGCAGTCTTAGTTAACGGCGTGACAACTAACACGCAACTGACTTTTAGTAATAATAATCTCAATTTAAAAACAGGGAATAATTCGGAAATTACAATTTACGGCGCTGGCGGCTATTATATTTCCAACACGAATAATCAAAATGTCGCGACTTTTACGCTTAATACCGCTAACAATAAAATAACTGTTAACGCCTTAAGTTCCGGTAACGCCAACGCGACGGTTTGCCAAAGCGGCGGGCAGTGCGGCGTCATTTATGTTTCCGTTAGTGCAACTGATACTAATGTGCCGGTAACTTTTAGCCAAAACAATCCGACGATAGCCGCTAGTCAAACTCTAACGGTTATAGTTAGCGGCGGTTCTAACAATACTTATTTTATTTCTTCTAATTCCAATCCAGCCATCTTACAGGCGAACATCAGCGGTAGTAATTTAACTTTATTAGGGAAGGCCGCCGGTCCGGCCGTAGTAACAGTTTGTTCGGCTAATAATAATTGCAGTTCCATGGCGGTGACAGTCAGCTCTTCTTCATCGACTGCCGCTAATACTAATAGTGGAACGACGGATAACGGAACTACGACCAGCGGAACGACCGGCGACAACGTCAACAGTCCAACAGCGATAAACGAGGCAAAACTATTTTTTACGAATGATATCGGAACTATCTTAAAAAACGCTAACTTGGCCAAGAATGCTAAATTAGAGGCGACGGTTAAGGCTAAAAATTTAAACGCTTTAATTAAGAGCTATAAACTTACGGCTGGTCAAATAAACTCCTTGCTTTACTTTTTAACCTATGGCAGTTCAGGCACTTTGAAGATAGGTGCTAGCGAGCGCGCTTCCATATTAGCTTCTTATATTTTCGCCTTTAATCAGGTGCCAAAAACCGAAGCCCAGTGGTCTGATTTGTTAAATATTGCCGCGGGCAATAAACCAGTGGTTAAGAGTACTAAGGCTGAGAACCAAGCTAAAGCGGAATTCGTGAAAGTTTATGATCGCGCCGCCAGCTTAAATTCGGCGGCTGACCAGAAAGCGTTAATATATATTGCTTATGGCTTAAGGCCTAGCACCCGTAATATTGCCAGTGAAGCGCAAGCGATAAAAACTTTCCGCGCCGTTTACAGACATGCGCCGGTGAGCACTTTAGCCTGGAATATTGTGCGGGCGATTGCTTATAGCGGAGTTATTAATTAATAAATATTTTTATGCCGGCCAAAGCTTATTTGCGGATTCTTCAAGGAGGAATTATCGCTTCTTTATTTATCATTTTTTTTGTCTTTGCTGATCTTTTGTTCCCATACATTACCTCTAAACAGCTGCCATTTAACATCTTAATGGAAGTGCTTTTTGTTGTCTGGTTGGTTTTTATCATGCGTTATCCAGAGTATCGCCCGAAAAGGAATTATATTTCTTATGGCTTAGTAGCTTATTTTTTGGCGATTCTCGCTTCTTGCGCCGTGAGTGTTGACTTTAATTTAAGTTTTTGGGGCGACGCCGAAAGAATGCTGGGCGTCTTCCACATTTCTCATTTTCTGATTTTCTATTATATCCTGATTACGGTTTTTAAAACCCGCACTGATTGGAAAATCTTGCTATTATTTTCGATCGTGATCGCCAGCATCGTCAGTTTAATTGGTTTAACCGGTGAGAATAACTACGCGACTATCGGCAATACGTCTTATGTTAGCGGCTATCTGATTTTCAACCTATACTTTGTAGTGCTTTTATTTTTTAGAAGCCAAGGCGCTTGGCGCTGGTTTTATCTTGTTCCCCTGATCCTGATGCTTTTAGAATTTAAAAATATGCGGACATCGGGAGCGATTATTGGATTGGCCGCGAGCATTTTACTGTTGTTTCTTCTCTTGGGCTTGTCGCATGTTAATAAAAAGATACGCCGGGCGTCTTTAGTGATTTTTGTAGTAGCCGTTATCGCCGTCGTCGGGATTTTCTCACAATATCGATCCAATTGGTTTCAAAACAGTTTTTTAAAGAATTTAACGGCTCAAAAATCAACTTTCCAGACGCGGTTAATTTCTTGGCGCGGCGCGGCGGCTGATTTTCATAATCATCCGATCTTAGGTACGGGGTTTGGCAATTACGCGATTATTTTTGATAAATATTTTGATTCGAAGTTCTTTAATTATGTCAAAGATGAAACTTATTTTGACCGGGCGCATAATAATTTAATCGATATCGCCTCCACGACCGGCGCGGTCGGATTAATTACTTACTTGAGTATTTTTGCAGCCGCTCTCTATTACCTATGGGAAGAATTCAAGAAAAACGGCCGGCGAAGCGGCGGCGACGAAGCGGGCCGGAAAAACCTGGAAATCATAATTATCGTGGCTCTTTTAACGGCTTATTTTATCCAAAATTTGGCGGTTTTTGACTCTTTCGTGACTTATCTAGGGATAATGATCCTCTTGGGCTTTATTTACTGGCTGATACAGGAAAGGAAGAATGAAACCGAGGAGGAGCCGGAAAAAAAATATCGGCTTACTTTAAAAACTCAAAATAAAGAAATAACTGTTTTGGTGATTCTGTTAATCGCCGTTTATATTTTTACGATCCAATATAACGTTAAACCCTGGCGGTCGTTTTCTAAAGTGATTGACGGTTACACCAAGATTTTATCCGGAAACGTCATGGATGGTATAGCGGTCTATCAACAAACTTTAACCGGTCTTCCTTTGGAGCGGGATAGCCGAGTGACTCTGATAAATTTAACAATTAATAGCTCCGATGTTTTTACCAATTTAAAATCGGCCGAGGCGCGCAGCTTGATAGACTATGTCATTTCCTTGGCTAAGAAAAATGTTTCCGAAAACGAATATGACAGTTTGATGCAAATGCAGTACGCCCAAGCTTTAGATACGGCGGCTCGTTTGAATATTAACGATTTAAGATTGTTTAATTATTATTCCGGCCAAGCCCTAGTAGCTATTGATCGTTCTATCGAGGCCAGCCCGCAGCGTATCCCTATTTATTTTACTAAAGCGCAAATTCAACTTGGTCGCGGCGAAAACGAAGCCGCCATTGATACTTTGAAATATGCCGTTAGTCTGAATACCGACTATAATGCCACTTATTGCCGCTTGGCTCAGTTCTATCTTTTCTTAAAAGAAGAGCAGGACCTAAGCGCGACCTTGAATGCTTGTCTGGATAAAGGCGGGGCGGAAGAGATCAATTCGCCGACTGTTTTAAAAAATTTCATTAATTTTTACGCCGGTCAAAAAGATTATGGGCGGGCTTTGATTCTTACTGAACGTTTGGCCAATATTTATAATAATGAACCGGATATTTGGTTCAACTTGGCTAAACTTTACGCGGCTACCGGCAATAAAGAAAAAGCCCTGGAAACAGCTGATAAAGCCGTTGCCCTTGATCCGAAATATAAGGAGCAGTTGCCGGACTTAAATAAAATTTTACAAGCCGTTCCGAGCGCCACCGGCCTTAACGCGACGACCAGCGGCGCAAAGTAAACAGTTGGGATTAAAAGAAGGGAATTAATCGGCAGAAATTAAAAAAAACTTCTTAAAATAATTTTTCAAAAAATCAGACCACTGGGTCTGATTTTTTTAATCAGCAAAAAAGCCTTTAAAAACGGGCTTTTTTTATTTTTTTGAGCGAGCCAGACTTTAAAATAATTTTAACGGTTCATCAGGGGGTTTTTGCTATAGTGATAAGGCTAAAAATTAACTAATAATTATTAACGCTAAAATCACTATGAAAAGTCTAAAAAAGTTATTTCTCGTTTTAAAAGAGAAGTTAAAACCGTTTTCTTTAAAACATTGCTCCTTAAAACAGCGTTTTGTTTGGGGCGCTTTGCTTTTAATTACCGCCGGCCTTATTTATCTAGCCGTCGCCCTGCTAACGGTTAATCCTGCGGAGATTAGTTTGCTTAAATTAAAAAAATCAATTGCTGAAGAAACAATTTGTCACGAAGTCTGTTTAAATCGGCGTGCTCAAGAGGCGGCCATTGTTATTAAGGCGCTCTTCGCCGGTGATCAGAAATTAACGGCCGCGATGGTCAGTTATTTTTCCGATCCCCAGGAGAGTCGCAACTTCAAAAAAGAATTGGTAAAAATTTGGCGGCAAGTTTCGGCTGACTATGATACCCCGGATTTTTTAGAGGAATATTTACGGGCGCCTGACGGCGATCCGGAGCTGCAGGCCTTGATAATTAAATTGTTTTTAGCCGCCGAGACGGATAATCCGAGGATTGATTATTATTTTTCTCTATTAGAGGGTGAGGCGCCCTTAGTTTTAAAGCAGGAAGCCGTTCGCGCCTTAAGCGACCTGGAAAACAAAGAAAATTATTTTAGCGCGGCGCAACTGGTAATTATTAAAAAAATCGTTTTAGATCCGGCGACCGACAAGAAATTGCGCGCGGTACTTGTCCTTCTTCTAAGTGATTACTATCCGCTTTTTAAAAGTGCCAGCGAGGATATTTTACAAACCGTTTATGAAAAGAATAGTTTAAACGATAACATTAGCCGCGCTTTCGCGGCGGACAATTTAAATCAGGTTCTCGGCCGCGTTAAATTTCCTCTGCCGGAAATAAGCGCCAGTGAATGGACTGATTATTATAATAATTAATTAAAAATAAAATGAAAAAAATAAATTTATTGGTCAGTTTCTTTTTAGGGAGTATATTTTTGTTGGCCCCGTTTGTTTGCCGCGCTTTACCGCCGGGGACCTTATTATACCGTACTTCTAACGACGGCAAAATGTACGGTTATAGCCAGGACCCGATAATTTACGCGGAAAACGGGATCGTCAAGTCAGTCAATTCCGGCCACGCGGCGCTTTATATTGGCCAGGAAGACGGCGTTGATTATATCGTTGAGGCGCTTTCCGACGGGATTGTTAAAACGCCGGCTAAATATTTTGTCAACGAAGCTAACGGTGAAAAATTTTTGGGCGCGAAAATTCCGCGAGATTTAAGCTCTCTGCAACAAGCCAAAGTCATTGCTTTGGCGAAAAGTTTGGTTGATAAAAAATTGAAATATGATTTTGACTTTAAACATCAAAAAGGGCCAAAGAGCGGTGAGTGGACCTGCGTCGGTTTGACGGAAAAGCTTTATGAAAGCGCGAATATTTCTAACCCTAATAATTTAGGCGCGCTGGAATATGACCCGCGGTATTACGCTTTGGATATTACACCGGACGGTTTTGATAAAACTAGTATTTTTAACGAGCGAGGCGATTGTTTTTCTAGTGATCGGGAATTTTCTAAAATCGCTCCTTATAAAAATTTATTAATTCCGGCACCGGAATTAATCGGCTATGACGCCGGTTTGGAATATCAGGGCGATCGTTATATCTTTTTTCCTTATACTCAATTTTTACAGCCAAGCTTGGAAAATGTCGCGGCCGATATTCAGCTGTCCGACAGTTTTAAAGAAGAAGAAATTCGCGGTCGTTTTTCCACGCTTGGTTTGGTTTTACGTTGGAGTTTAATCAACAACCCCCTATCCTCTTTAAAAAATATCGCCCAAAAAACTAAAGAACTGGCGGTAAATTTAAAGGATAAGCTTTTTGGTTCGGGCACGGAGACAGCAATTACCCTAAATGACGCCGATTTTCAATCAGAAACCGACTCGAAGAAAAGTTCGGCCAAGAAAGAAACGGCGGCAAAAAAGACAGCTGCCAAAAAAACCGCTTCTCAAAAAACGACCGCTCCTAATGCTCCGGCGGTAAAAGTTAATGTTAAAAAGAAATCGGCCGCGGTTGACTCTTCTAAAAATGAAACTGTGGCGTCAACAACGCCTAAAACAAGTACCGCCAAAACTCCTAAAAAAGCCGAAACCACTAATCCTAAGAAGTCGGTTGTAAAAACAGCGGCTTCTTCTACCGTCGTCACCGCCTATTATAACTCCACGCCGACTCCGGCTACCCCGACGGCCAGTATTCCGGTTGTTTATAGTTCCGGTTCGAGCCAAACATCCGGCGATACTTGGCCGAAAATTGCCCGGATAAATAGAATTTACAGTACCGGGGATAATGATTGGATAGAATTGTACAATCCGACTGATCACGATTTTGATTTAGGGGCGGCCGGTTATCGTCTGGAAAAAGCCAAAGCCGCGGTTGATCCAACTTTTATTATGCGAATTGGAAACCCGGAAGACGGCAGTTATCCCGGTGGTACGATTATTAAAGCGCATGATCGCTATTTAATCGTTAAAAATGAGGCAAATAATTATTATCGCCAGCAGGCCGACGCTTTGGCAACGCGCGACGATTTTTTTTGGCCGGGTTCAGCTTATACTTTATATTTAGGCACCGACGCAATTAGTTCTAATACTGATCCTGATATTGTTGACGCCGTTGGTTTCGGTTCGGAAGCGACTTATTTTCAAGGAACCGCGCCCGCCAGTGCTATTACCGATAATTATATTTTAAATCGTATCGCGGCTAAGAACGATAATTCACTTGATTTTAATTTAATTAAGGCCGATGACCCGTCAATTATTTGGGAAATACCCGAAGTTTCAACGACCACCGATGAAGTAGCGACCACGACTGATGAGACAGCTACCTCCACCGATGAAGTAGCGACCACGACTGAAGAAATTGCCACGACGACCGCTGAAACTACTACTTCGACACTGCCGGTCGATTGGCCGAAAATTGCTCTGATTAATAAAATTTATAGTACGGGGAATAATGATTGGTTAGAACTATTTAATCCGACCGAACATGATTTTGATTTAGCTCTCGCTGATTTTCGTTTGGAAAAAACCATGACCGCGGCGACACCGACTTTGCTGATGCGCATCGGCAATCCCCTAGACGGACTTTATCCGGGCGGTACGATTATTAAAGCACTGAGTAATTATTTAATTGTCCGTGAGGAGGCTAATGACTATTATAAAAGTAAAGCCGCTGCGCTGGCGACCCGCGATGACTTTTCTTGGACTGATTCCGGCTATACTATCTATTTAGGTAACGGGTCAATTAGTTCCAGCACTGACGAAAATATTTTAGAAGCGGTTGGTTTTGGTCCGGAAGCCACTTATTTTCAGGGAACACGTCCCGCTCTTACTATAAAAGATAATTATATCTTAAACCGTATCGCGACGACGAGTGATAACTACTTAGACTTTAACCTTATCCCTGCCGATGATCCGTCAATTATTTGGTCAACGACGACGCCGGCAACGACTTCTTTAAGCCTATTTACGCCGCCCGTGCCGATTAATTCAGTCGGCATCAGAAACCTCTGGCATTTTGACGAATGCTACGGCGCTGGAAAATGGGCGGTTGGCAGATGGGATTGCGCGCGAGAAATCGGTTTTACTTACGAACCAATCACCGCGACCCTGACACCAGAAGTAAATCTCAACAATTTTTCCCTTAGTTTTTATTATAAAAAGTCACGTTTTTCGCCAGATTTAGATTTTAAATTGGCTAATGCCGCCGGGCAGTACTTGCGGATAAATATACAACCGGGTTTTTTGCAACTACAAGGATTGCCGAACTCCAAAGGCGATTATTATTTGAATATTTTTTCCGATGATCTGTGGCACCAGTTTGTTTTAACCGTTGATCAGACAAACGGCCGGTGGTTAGTTTATCTTGATGGAGAAAAAGTGTATGAACAAACGTTTATTCAAAGTTTGCCGGATAATTTAACGATGTTAACTATCGGCGGCGATCAAGGGTCAGTCTTGATTGATGAGATAGCTATTTGGAACAGGCCGCTCTTATTTACGGAAGTCGTTTCTTATTATCAAAATCCAGCACCGTTTAGCCCGCTGGCCGAGAGAGAGCCGCAACAATCAGCGACTTTAATTAATTTTTGGGATTTTTCCGAGGGTGATCAGTCGGCGGGAATAGCCTCAACCACTCAAGATAATGTCGGCGGCGTGACTTTAAATGTTTTACCAGAACTCTGGACTTGGCGCGCTTTAAATAATAGCGCTTTAAAAAGCAAATATGGCCGAGATTTACAAACCGACCTTCTTGCACCGCTTGTTTCCAAAGACTTATCATTGGCTTTCTGGTGGCGCAACAGTAGCTATCCTGGCGAAGGCAAAACAAAAGTTTCTTTAAAGTATAATGAACATGAAATGTTGGGCTTGGTGGCTGGTTATTATCGCCAAAGTTTCTATTTTAATCATGATTCCGGAATTTTAAAGGAGGGAATTAACGATGCTATTCCTTATGATAACTTATGGCATCATCTCGCCCTAACTTATGATTCTTATCGTTATTTATTGCGTTTTTATGTTGACGGTGAAGAAAAAAGGTCTATACCCTATATCTGGATTAAAGACGGCGAAGAAATTAACCGCTTGGAGATAAAAAGTGAAAGCGAAACCTCGGAAATAGACGATTTACGGGTTTATGAAGGAGCTCTCCGGGAACAGGAAATACAAGCTATTTTCTCTAATACTAAGTAAAAAATGCCACCTTCGGGTGGCTTTTTACTTGCTTTTTTTTAAGTTTTCTTGTATTATGAAAAACGTTATTAGGGCAAGCGGGCAATCGCTCTTTTTTTAAGTTATCTTAAAAAAGGGGAGGAAAGTCCGGACTTCGCGGCCTAAGAAATTAGGCTAAAACGATAGTGGGTAACGCCCACCGGTCTGCTAACTCGCTCCGGCGAATAAGCGGATTAGGGAAAGTGCCACAGAGACAATACTAGTCCTGGAACATTTAACAGGATCAAAGGTGAAAAGATGGCGGGTGCGAAAAGAAATTTTGGCTACCGCTTTCGGCCTCCGGTGACGGAGTGACCGTGGTAAACCCTATCAGAAGCAAGAGCAAACATTTGCTATAAAAAGCAGATGACCAAGTAGCTCGCTCGAGCCCGTTAGCAATAACGGGCCTAGATAAATGATCGCCTAAAACAGAATCCGGCTTATAGCTACCCTAATAACCCTAGCTTATAGCGACTTTAAATATGAAGAAAACTGAATTATTTTTCTCAACCCTTTTCATTCCGGTTGATTTTCTGATGTTGATTTTAGCCGGTATTTCCGCTTATTATCTAAGATTCTCCGATTGGTCAGCCAGCATCAGACCAATCATTTTTAATTTACCTTTTCCGGCCTATTTTAGATCCATGATTTTAATCGCAATCTTATGGATGCTAGTTTTCACGATCGCCGGTTTATACCGAATTAGAAGCGCCCGAAAATTAGCTCGGGAACTCAGTATTATTGTTTTAGCTTGTTCCACTGGTTTAGCGCTCGTCGCCATTGTCATATTTTTTCAACGAGAATTATTTGATTCTCGTTTTATTGTTTTAAGCGGTTGGCTGTTAGCAATTATTTACTTGGTTTTGGCGCATACGTTTATTCGTTGGCTGCAGCGGCGTTTATTTGCTTATGGCATCGGTGTTCATAAAATAATTTTAGTCGGTAATTCTAAAACGACCGACAATTTGCTGGCCGAATTTGCTAGTAATAAAAAATCCGGTTATGAAGTTATTAAGCGCCTCCGCGACTTTTCCTTAGAAACCGCCCAGGAATTGGCTGAATTTCTTAAAGATCGGGAAGTTGACGAGCTTATCCAAAGCGATCCTAATTTAACGAAAGTCGAAACTCTGCGTTTATATGATTTCGCTAATGAAAATCACATTACTTTCCGTTACGTGGCCGATTTATTAGAAGTGAAAGTCCTGCGCACCGAAGTCGCCGAAATCATCGGAATTCCGGTGGTGGAAGTAAAACGGACGACTTTGGAAGGTTGGGGCAAGGTTTTTAAAAGAATTTTTGACCTGGTTGGTTCTGGTTTTCTGATAATTATTCTTTCGCCGCTTATTTTACTGACGATATTGGCAATTGCACTAGATTCACGAGGACCGATCTTTTTTTCGCGTCGTGATGACGGTGCCTATTTATATCGTGTTGGCGAAGGCGGCCTGCCTTTTAAATATTTTAAATTTCGGTCAATGATCCCTAATTCCGACAGTATGCGCTACAAGGAACTGGCTGATCGGAATATGAGAAGCGAAGGGCCGCTAGTGAAGATAAAAGACGACCCCCGGGTGACTCGGGTCGGCCGCGTTATTCGTCGTTGGTCAATTGATGAGTTGCCGGAGTTATTTTTAGTTTTTATTGGTCGAATGAGCTTGGTCGGCCCGCGGCCGCACTTGCCGGAAGAAGTAGCTAAATATGAAAATTATCATAAAAAAACTCTGACCATCAAGCCGGGAATTACCGGCTTGGCGCAAGTTTCCGGCCGGAGCGATTTATTGTTTGAAGAGGAAGCGAAATTGGATATTTATTATATTGAAAATTGGTCAATTCTCTTGGATATTTCTATTTTATTAAAAACTCCACTGGCCGTTTTAAAGAATCGCCAGGCGGAATAATTTTTTCATGAAAGTCGCCTTAATTCACGATCATTTAGCGCAAGACGGAGGGGCGGAAAAAGTCCTGAAAGTTTTGGCTGATCTTTTTCCTGAAGCGCCAATTTATACGCTCCTTTACGAAAAAAAACACGTCGCTAAGTATTTTAAGGAACGACGCATTGAAACTTCGATTATTCAGAAATTGCCCGGCGGGGTTAAACATTACCGTTGGTATTTGTTTTTTATGCCTATCGCCGTGGAATTTTTTGATTTGCGGGAATACGATTTGGTAATTTCTGATACCAGTTCATTCGCCAAGGGGGTGATTACCGCTCCCGATAGTTTACATATTTGTTACTGCCATACGCCGACACGGTATCTCTGGAGCGATACTCATCAATATCTTAACGAATTGAAAGTTAATAAATGGATTAAGAAGATTATTTCCTTGATTTTAAACCGAATCAGACTTTGGGATCGTCTGGCGGCCGACCGGGTTGATCTATTTATCGCCAATTCACGAACCGTTCAAAAAAGAATCGCTAAGTATTATCGGCGTAATTCGACGGTGATTTATCCGCCGGTGGAAACGGAAGAATTTTCCATCGCTGATTTAAGCGCGCAAAAGCCAGAAGAGAGATATTTTTTAGCCGGTTGCCGTTTAGCGCCCTATAAGCGGATAGATACGGTTATAGAAGCTTTCAAGAAATTAGGACCGGAGTATAGATTAAAAATTTTCGGCGACGGCGTTGATTTAGAAAGGCTGAAACAACTGGCGGCCGAACAGACTAATATTGAGTTTTTAGGCCGGGTGTCGGAAGAAGAAAAGGCCGATCTTTACAGCCACGCGCAGGCTTTTATTAATCCTCAGGAAGAGGATTTTGGCATCACCGTCGTTGAATCAATGGCCGCTGGTCGGCCGGTAATTGCTTATCAGAAAGGCGGGGCCACGGAAACCGTTATTGAAGGCAAGACGGGTTTATTCTTTAGTGATCCGACGCCGCTGGCTTTGGCGGCGGTTATTAAGGACTTTAAAGCCAGTGATTTTAATTCGGAATTTATCAGAGAGCATGCCGTTCAATTTTCGGTCGCTAATTTTAAATCGCAAATTTTAGATTTTATTAAGGAGAATAAAAAATAATCCGAAAACGATTTATGAAAATCGGCGTAGATATCCGAGTCTTGATGGATAAATATTATAGCGGCGTGTCGGAATACACCGCTAATTTATTAACCGCTATTTTACGATTGGATAAGGAGAATGATTATAGGTTGTTTTATAATTCCTGGCATAATCTCGGGCCGCGTCTTGATAAATGGGGAAGCGACCAGGCGACGGTTATTAGTACGCGTTGGCCTAATAAAGTTTTTAATTATCTTCTCCAAAAGGTCTTGGCCTATCCTAAATTGGATAAAGTTTTAGGCGGTGTGGATATTTTTTACGCGCCGCATTTTAATTTTATACAGCTGACCAAGGGGGTAAAGAGAGTAATCACCGTTCATGATTTATCTTTTTGGCGTTATCCAAAGTTTTTTAGCGGACGTAAAAACTGTTGGCACAGAGCTCTTAGTGTAAAGAAAATGTTATGCTTGGCCGACAAGATTGTTGCTGTCTCTGAAAATACTAAAAATGATATTATCCAGTTAGCCGGTGTCAGCCCGGAAAAAATAAAAGTGATTTACTCCGGCAGTAATTTGATAAAAAGGGAAATCGGCGTGGCTGAAGCGACTGAATTTTTAAGCGCCCGGCAAATTTCCGGACGATTTATTTTATATCTAGGCACGATTGAGCCCCGTAAAAACATTAGCGGCTTGATTCAAGCTTTTAATAATTTGAAAAAGGACGCGCGCTTTAAAGATTTAAAATTAGTTTTGGCCGGCGCTAAAGGTTGGAAAAGTCGCGCCATTTATCAGGAACGAGAAAAATCACCTTTTAAAAATGATATTATATTTTTAGGTTATATTAGCCAAAAAGAAAAGGAGATTTTATATTCTAAAGGATCGGTTTTTGTTTACCCTTCTTTCTATGAGGGCTTTGGCTTCCCGCCGCTTGAAGCTTTAACTTATGGTTTGCCGGTTGTTTGCTCTAATGTTTCCAGTTTACCGGAAGTAGTCGGCGAAGCCGCGATTTTAATTAATCCTTTTAAAATAGAAGAAATTACTAGAGCCTTGGAAATGGTTTTAGTAGATGAAAAATTGCAAAGCTTACTCCAGGAAAAAGGATATGAGCGAGCGAAATTTTTTTCTTGGAACAAAACCGCCAGCGAGTATCTAAAATTATTTAAGGAATTATAAATAGATAAGAAAAAAACGGGCCTGGGGTCCGTTTTTTTCGCGGCTATTTAACTCATATCATGATTTTCTCGGTCATCTAGGTAAATCAGATAATCTTTTAAATCTTTACAGATAATAATTTCGCCAGTGGGGCAATAAACCAAAATGGTGCCAGCCACGATTTCCTTGTTAGAAGGAACATAAACTAATTTTTCCATTGCTTAATGGTGATTTTTTGTCATTAAGGTTTGACCCCTAATGATAGCTAGCCGAAGCTAACTTGCTTATTTATTTAATCAGTTGAAACCAATTAAATAGGTTCTAAAAGTTTATCACGCTTTTAAGAACTAACTATATTATTCCATATTTTAGGTTATTCGTCAAATTGATAAAAAAATAAATTTACGGTAAATTAGAAGGAGTTTATGAAAAAGAAAAATAAAAAACTGAAAGTTTTAGTGGCCATGTCGGGCGGGGTTGATTCTTCGGTCGCGGCACAGCTGTTAAAGAACCAGGGACATGAAGTCGCCGGTGTTTTTTTACATTTCTGGAAAGATGAATCAGCCGGTAACAAAGCCGAGAATCGTTGTTGCTCTTTGGAATCTCTACTGGATGCCCGGGCAGTCGCGGCGAAAATCGGTATCCCGCTTTATACTTTCAATTTTTCCGAACCCTTTAAGAAAGCCGTGGTCGATAATTTTTTAAGCGAATATGCGGCCGGGCGAACGCCCAATCCCTGCGTGGTTTGTAATAAAAAAGTAAAGCTCGGTTTATTATTAAAATATGCGCGGGGGCTCGGCTTCGATTACTTAGCCACCGGCCACTATTTAAAAATAAAAAGCGTCGGACGTGAAAGGCAACTATTTAAAGCCAAGGATAAGAAAAAAGATCAGTCCTATTTTTTATATACTTTTACGCCCGAAGAATTAAAACATTTACTATTTCCTTTAGGCGCTTATACTAAACCGCAAGTCAGAAAATTGGCGGCTAAATTTAAATTAAAAGTAGCGGCTAAGCCCGAAAGTCAAGATATTTGTTTTTTATCCGGCGATCATAATAATTTTTTGAAGAAATACTTAAAACTTAAACCCGGAGAAATAAAACTTCTAGAAACAAAAGAAAAGATTGGCGAGCACCAGGGTCTGCCGCTTTATACTATCGGTCAGCGCCGTGGACTGGTCGGCGGCACCGGGCCGTATTATGTCGCCAAGTTTGATTGGCGGCGTAATATCCTCTATGTTGTAAAAAATTGGAATGAAAACATCTTATATAAGGACAATTTAATCGCTCAGAAGGTTAATTGGCTAAGCGGCCGGGAGCCGAAAAAAAATCTAAAATGTACTGCCGTTATTCGTTATGGCCATCCGGCGGTTGCTTGCTTAGTGACACCTAAAAATAAAAATAATTACTTCGTAAAATTTATTAAACCGCAGCGGGCGATTACGCCCGGACAAAGTGTAGTCTTTTATAAGAAAGAGCAGGTTTTGGGCGGCGGAATAATTAAATAGTTTTATAAAAAAACAAACTCGCTTTGATAAAAAAGGAGTTTGTTTTTTGGTGCCGCGGGCGGGAATCGAACCCGCATGGAGTCGCCCCCACACGATTTTGAGTCGTGCGCGTCTGCCAGTTCCGCCACCGCGGCAAGATAAATTATTAATTTAATTACGAAATTTAGTATAATAAATAAAAGTCTAATTGTCAAAGATTTTTCTTTAAGATATAATAAATATATCTTCATAACCTATGGGAAAAATAATCGCGATTGTTAACCAAAAAGGCGGCGTGGGGAAAACAACGACCGCTGTCAATTTAGGCGCCTATCTGGCTTACTTAGGCAAGCAAGTTCTTTTGGTTGATATTGATCCGCAAGCTAATGCCACTTCCGGAATCGGTTTAGACCACCGCAATTTAGAAGCCGGGGTTTATGAAGCTTTAATCGGTCAAAAGCCGTTTGCAGAGATTATTAAAAGGACCATGCAGACTGGTTTAAAAATCGCTCCGGCCACCTTATCTTTGGCCGGCGCCGGCGTAGAACTAGTTAATTTAGACAACCGAGAATTTCGCTTAGCCAATATCTTGGAGGAGACTAAAAAAGATTTTGATTATATTATTATTGATGGTCCGCCGTCTTTAGGACTTCTAACAATTAATAGTTTAGTCGCCGCTGATGAAGTTTTAATTCCGATTCAAAGCGAATATTTCGCTCTAGAAGGATTAAGTCAACTACTAGAGACGATCAGTTTGGTTCAGAATAATCTTAAACCACAGTTGGGTATTATGGGGGCGATTATTACCATGTTTGACCGTCGCAATAAATTATCTGAATCAGTTATGGCCGAATTATATCAATATTTTCCTAATCGGATTTTCCGATCAGTTATCCCGCGCAGCGTTCGTCTGGCCGAAGCGCCCAGTTATGGCCGCTCAATTCTGCATTATGATCCGAAATCAAAAGGCGGTAAAGCTTACGAAGGTTTAGCTAAAGAAGTTTTAAGTTTAGAAAAATAACTATTAATATATGCCTCAAGGTTTGGGCCGAGGACTCGGCTCCTTAATTCCTAAAAAAACCGTTACTTATGGGCAAAATCCTTTTCGTTCGGAAATAGCCGAAGAGGAAACAATAATTTTACATGACGGTGATAGGATTCTAAAAGTCAGTCCGGAAAGAATTGCAATTAATCCCCAACAACCGCGAACGCATTTTGCCGAAAGCGCTTTGAATGATTTAGCCGAATCAATTAAACAGCACGGGATTATCCAACCGCTAGTGGTTACTAAAAAGGGTGATAATTTTGAACTAATTGCCGGCGAACGCCGTTTAAGAAGCGCGAAGATGCTGGGTTTAAAAGAAGTGCCGGTGATTGTCAGGGAGGAAAAAGAACAGCGGAAATTAGAAATCGCTTTGATTGAAAATTTACAACGGGAGGATTTAAACCCCTTGGAAAGCGCTCACGCCTATCAAAGATTAATTGACGAATTTAATATTACTCAAGAAGAAGTTTCGCATAAAGTTGGCAAAGCCCGCTCCAGTGTCGCTAACGCTCTCCGCTTGTTAGCTTTGCCGCTACCAATTCAAGAAGCTTTAGCCCAGGGAAAAATTAGCGAAGCTCATGCTAAATATCTTTTAGGATTAGAAGGGGAGGCGAAGCAATTGAATATGCTCAAAAAAATTATCCGTCAGAATATGACCGTGGCCGAAACGGATAAGGAAATAAAAAGACTAGGCGGCACTAAGGCTGCTAAACAGAAAGATTATTTTGATAAAGCCCGCGAAGATGAGCTTGGTGAATTTTTAAGCACGAAAGTAGAGATAAAAAGGCAAGGGAAGGGCGGAAAATTAATCATTGATTTCTATAGTGAAGAAGAATTGAATGGAATCGTTAAAAAAATTAAATAATTATTTTGTCAAATTAAAAAAAGACTATTTAAAATATTTAAGAAAATAGTCTTTTTTTAATGCTATAATTTGTCTAAATTAAGCAAAATAAGGAGTTTTTGCTAAAGATGGTGTATTTTACCGTCTTCTAACCAGCACCTTGGAAACACTAAGCTAACATTTCCGCCGGGGTTTTGAGCCCTAAGCTGAGGTGTAATCTGGAGTTATTATAATATTTTAAATAATCATTAATTAACGATAAATAGCGG
>Ga0265297_10004222_pt1 | contig 23940 bp, 42 predicted proteins | sample Munlanlwell13791_FD_192502 | JGI IMG/M metagenome (GOLD analysis project Ga0265297, IMG submission 192502) | Leachate microbial communities from a municipal landfill in Southern Ontario, Canada - Leachate well 137-91 | ecosystem: Engineered > Solid waste > Landfill > Unclassified | place... | reverse complement strand
ATTTGTCATACAATACAAACATTATTCCAAGAGTTTTAGAAGAAGTAAAAAAATCACATGGAATTAATGCAAATCCTATAGAAGATGTTGTTACAAAAAGTTTTATATCTGATATTATTTCAGATTATATTGTTAAACAAAAAGGCAATGTTAAAAGTATTGACTTAATATTACAAGAAGGTAATATAGTTGTTAGAACCTAAAGAATAAGATTGTTTTATTTCTGAAAAGAAAATAAAAAATGAAAACAACAAAAAATTATTATAAAATTCTTGATGTAGATAAAAAAGCAACTCAAGAAGAAATAAAGAAGGCTTTTAGAAAAAAAGCTTTTAAATACCATCCTGATGTTAATAATACAAAAGAAAACGAAAATAAATTCAAGGAGATTAATGAAGCTTACGAAGTTTTATCAGATGAATCTAAAAGAAAAAGATATGATAACCCATCTCCTTTTGATAGAAATTTTATGGATTTTAATGAGTCTTTTTCGGAATCTTTTTGGGCAGATTTTGGAAAACCGTCTTCTGATGGAAATGGGATAAACTTTGGTGGTTTTACTATTAACTTTGGTAGAGGGGGTTTTGGGACAAGAGATCCTATCCAAAAAGATATAAAAATAGGATTAAATATATCTTTAAAAGATGCATATTGTGGATGCAAGAAGACTATTTCTTATAAAAGAGAAATTTATAAAAAAGACAATAATTTAAAATATGGAATTAAAACTATTTTCAGTAAAGAGTCTTTATCTGTTGATATACCACCAAGAATTAAAAAAAGATCTTTTATAAAAATAGAAAAAAAAGGCAACATATTGTCTTTTGATAATACTGAAGGAGATTTATATATTCAAATAGATTATCCAGTAGAAGAGGATAATCATTTAGTTCAAAATGATGGTTCTATAATATGTCTTTTAAATATTCCAATGATTAATATTTTAAGAGAAGATGTCGTTACCCATCACATACTTGGAGATAAAGAAAGCGTTGAAATTAAATTAGATTCACGTAAGGGGAATGGGGCATTTTATCATATAAGCAACAAGGGTTTTAATAATTCTGATTTTATAGCAAGGGTATTTTATGATGTTCCTGTAATTATAGATAAAGAAGATAGGGAAGTAATTATAGGAGTACTAAAAAAATATGGCAAATCCAATTTCTCCTGATGATCCTGCTGATCCTAGTAATAATGATCCTGGCAAAATTGAGCTTTGGGATGATGTTAATGCAGTTTTTTTAGATAGAACTAAAAAAATAACAGACTTTTCTCCAGAATATCAGGAAATTATAAAAAACGCTTATAGGTTTTCAGCCGTGAAGTATAATTCTAAAATTGGTTTTGTTGCTAACAGAACCACTGATACATTGGATATTATATGACAGAACAAGAAAGAAAGAATCAAGAAGAAAAAGATCGTTATAGATTCGGGGCATATCATTGGGAAGATAAGGGAAAATCTGAATCTAATAACCCAACTGACGATTATTATACTGTACCTGTTAATCCAGATTATGAGAAGCCAGAGCCAATATGGTGGGGCAAAAAAGCAACATCCGAACAGCCCCTATAATTGTAGTTCACTAGTATTATCCCCATATTAAAATATTATTAAATTTAAAAAAGCTGTATAATATTTCGATGAAGAAAAATAATTTTGTAGACAAATCAGAAAACAGTTTTTATTTTTTTGATGCTTTTTATACACATTATTCATTTTTTGCTATATTTGTAAATGATAATAAAACTAGATTTTTCACATCGCTGTTAGACGGCTTAAGGTTTACAACAATAATTAACTTTTCTCAAAATGGGTTAGGGATAGAAAGCTGTGGCATTTATTCTTATGTTATTGATTTAGTCAATAGAGGAAACTTGTCAATAGATTGTGTAAACTTGATGTTTTCAGAAAAAGTTCAAGCTCCGTTAACTAATTTGGTTATCAGAAATAAAAAAGATCAAAAGATTGATGATGTATCTAAAATATTTATTTTTCCTGCAGATGGTTCTCTTATATCAGTTCTATTGAAAGTTCCTATTTCTATAGATGATAATTCTTTAAAGTATTTAACTCTTCCAGTTGTCCCAAATATAGAACTACCTTTATTAGTTGATCTTGTTAAACGTAGTATAATGCTGGTGGAAGAAAAAGAAAACAAAAAATAATTATAAAAAATTTGCCCAGTTTATAAATGGCAGATGGAGGAGTAAATTATGTATTGCGTAAGACAGCATAATTATGAATTAGAAAAATCAATGAAAATTGGCGGCATGAATCCACTATTATCTAGGTTATTGTCTCAAAGGCAAATAGATGATGTTGATGGCTTTCTAAATCCGCACCAAGACACTTATTTGCATCTTAAAAACCTATCATTAATTAAAAATATAAAAGACATTTCTAACCTACTAATGGGTATATGTACGGATAAAAAGAGTGTTGCTTGCATAGGTGATTATGACACTGATGGTATAATTTCTTCTTATATGATAAGAAGGATTTGTGACATATTAAACATAGAATGTAATGTTTTTCTTCCATCTAGATTTGAGCATGGATACGGATTAAATGCCCAAACATTAGCATCTTTTATAGCATTTACTCTTGAAAACAAAACTCCGGATCTATTATTAATACTTGATTGCGGATCTTCATCTGAAAAAGAAATAAAGAAATTGAAATCTTTTGGAATAGAAAAAATAGCCGTGATCGATCATCATATTTTTAATGATGAAAACTTTTCTAGATCAGCCAATTCAGTAGTTAATTGGAGAATGTATGATTCTCAAGAAATGTGTACTTGTGGATTAGTTTATTTAATAGCATTAGAGATGTTCTCGACTTATGGCAATATAACACAGGATAATCTTCAGGAATTATTATCTTTGGCTGCAATAGGAACAATTGCAGATGTTTCTCCTATTATTAAAGATAACAGAATTATTGTTAAACAAGGGCTGAAATTTTTTAATAAATTGTCTTCTAAAGGATTGTCAACTTTAATAGAGTTATGTAAATTAAATAATAAAACAATTACTCAAGAACAGGTTGGTTTTAGATTAGCTCCAAGATTAAATGCTGTCGGCAGATTAGGATCTCCTCAAGAAGCTTTTGATTTACTTGTGTCTAAAAATAAAGATGAGATTGATGATATTATACAAGTTCTTGAGATTACAAATAAAAATAGACAAGAAATACAAGGAAATATATTAGAAGAAGCAATAGGTATGTTTAATGAAAAAGAAATGGAATATGGTATTTTACTGGTTAATCCTAAATGGAACATAGGAGTTGTAGGAGTTGTTGCTTCTGAAATAGCCGAAAAGTTTCATAAACCAACAGTGGTAATAGGTAGAGAAAAAGGAATTTTAAAAGGAAGTGGAAGATCTATAAAAGGCATTAGCTTAATTAAAATATTGGATTTATGTTCAGAGATGTTTGATAAATATGGCGGGCATGATTATGCAGCAGGTGTTACGTTAAAGAAAAAATATCTTGACAAATCAAGAAAAATATTTAATGATGCTTGTCAAAAAGTGCTTGTAGAAGAAAATAAAAATTGTAACAAAGAAGTTTTTTATGACGCTGTTTTGAAGCCATCATCAATTAGTGAAGATACTTATAAAATTGTTAACTTATTATATCCATATTGTGATATTAACAATCCAGAGCCAATTTTTAAGCTTTCAGAAGTAGCGGTTTCTTTAGTTGATAGAAAAGAAAACCCGAACTGGATATTATCTATATTGAAGGTTGATGGGATTAATTTTAAGTTTAAAACATTTAATGATGAGATTGGCTCCCTTAAAGAATTTGGCAAAAGAGCAAATGTTTACTTTAAATTCCCACAAAGTTATGATGAAAAATGGGGGATGCAATTAGATGTTGTTGGTGTTGAAGTTATAGAAAAATAGGAGAATTATCATGAAGGGCGAAAAGAAAATTATAGGACAGAAAATTATTAAGGTTTATGGTTGTCATGATTATATTGTGGCAACTCTGGAAAACGGAATGGAAATTGAAATTGGTGGAATTATGTCAGCTGAGAAAGTAAAAAGCATTGATGATTCTATTAAACTTGCTAAAAGGCTTGTTAAATAGCTTTTTGTGAGAAGTTCATACTCCTGCATTGTATTGGATGTTGGTAAGTATGAAACTCCATTGCATATAGAAAAAATAAGGAGACAAAATGAAAGTAGCACCTTGCGGAGTAGATGTCCATTTAAGAACAAAGGAAGAATTAAAGGAGATCCGCTTTATTCAAAAAAATATAAGAAACAAATTTTGCCCAGCTTGTCATAAGAAAACGACCTTTGCTTGTTTGATGAGAAACGATCGCAAACATCCAGAAAAGTCGGGATGGTTTCGGGTTTGTAATTTGTGTAAAGAAGAGTTCAAAATTGGTGGGTTAATGTAAAAGTTATGGAAATTAATAAAATTTATAACGAAGACTGTTTACTTACTTTGTCAAAGATGCCTGATGACTTTGTAGATTTAGTAGTAACAAGCCCTCCATATAATTGTGGCATTAAATATGATATTTATAATGATAATAAAGATTGGTCAGATTATTTGTCTTGGTGTGAAAAATGGTTGAAAGAAATAAAAAGAGTTCTAAAATCTGATGGTAGAATATGCCTTAATATATTATTGGAAATGGGCATAGAATATAATAAAAAAAGAATTTCTCCTTATGCTGAGTTTTATAATTTGTTTAATAAAGTTGGAATAAATATATTTGGTTCTCCAGTTTGGGTTGATTCTCATAGAGTTAAGTATACTGCATGGGGTTCTTGGTTGAAGCCATCATCTCCATATATTTATAATCCTTATGAGATTGTTATGGTAGGATATAAAGATGTATGGAAAAAGATTAAAGAAGGCAATAGCAAGATTTCTAAAGACGAATTTATGATGGGATGTAGCGGAATATGGAAATTAAGAACTCAAAGTCAAGAAATTACAAAAGCAAATTTTCATACAGATTTGCCAGATATGTGTATTAAATTACTTTCATATGAAGGAGACTTAGTTTACGATCCTTTTATGGGTGGAGGAACTACTGCAATTTCTTGCTTAAATAATAATAGAAATTATGTTGGTTCTGAAATATCAAAAGAATATCATAAAATATCAGAAAATAGAATAGCTAACAATATGCCCCCTAATCTATTTGGAAACAAGGAGAAATAATATGATTTGCAAGAAACCTGTCATGAAAATCACAATCAGTGGTTGCTCATCAATTTCACCAAATAAAATCGCTAATCTTATGGTCAAGGCTTTTAGGGATATTGGGTTTGGTAAGGTAACGAAAAAATTAGGAAGTCATAAAGATGGTTTTGACGATGGATTTGATGGTTTTATTAACGAAGAATGGGTTAGCATTGTTGTTGATACTAAAAATGTGGAGATAAATTAATATGAGCATAGAAATTGGAAAAGATGGTGCATATTTAGAATTAAATGTAGAAAAAATGGATGCTATTATAGACGCTGTTAGATATGATCAACAATTAGAATTTAAAAGCTTGACAATTTTAGCACAAAGAGTAGAGTTGTCAGATGAAAAGCATATTAAAGCAATAAAAATAGCTTTTAGTGAAATAATAGATTCTCTAGAAACAGAAGGTTTTGATAATAAACAAATGGGAGTTTATGTTTTTAAAAAGATTTTTGAAAAAGGATTGGAAACTTTTATTAAAGAATAATTATAGAGGAGTTAAAAATGAAAGAAAACGTTGTCAAAATTGGTTCTATTGAAAGAAAATATATTAATTCTTTATATGCTTTAAAGAAGATTAAAAATGATACGCTGTCAAAAATTGAATTTTTAAAAAAGTATACTGGACATACTCATATTTCTGGCAATCCTACTCCAGAAGGACATTTGAAAGCTTTGGAGTTGGTACTGGTTTCTGATATGTAAATGAAGTATTATAAATATAGAAAGGGCCCGACCGGTTTCGATTGATAAGAAGAGATTATGGATGCATGTAGGTGATAGTGGTTGGCACCGTAAAGAATCCACTAAAAACATTAAGAGCTGACAAAGCTTCTTATTTGATGGCTGCTTAACCAGCTGTCCGCGAAATAGGCAAGATATCTCTGGTAGCCTAGAGTAGTGACGATCACTAGAGTTCAATGGGTGAAGATAAGACCCCTGACAAATGCGAAACGGAAAGACGTTTGCTGACTAACCAGAAGAAAGGATTCTGGTGGGCTTGATGGTTTGCCTAAAATAGTAAAATCATATAAACATGTAGATGCCATTTTTGAAATTTATCAAGACGAGGGTTCAAATCCCTCCGGGTCCACCAATTTAAAAGGGAAAAATGTAAAAATTAGGTATAATAAGATGAATGCGATATTGCCGTTAGTTAAAACACAAAAAGATGGTTTGCTGCATGACCAGTATACATCCGGGTCTTGCATTGCAGGCATATAATTTCCAACAGGATCTTATTTGCCATTTTTGGTGGTTTGACTAATGGTATTTTTTTTATATAAAGGTAAAACAGGTTATGCATAGAGTATATGTTTTAAATAGCGGTTATGAATGTATTAGTTCTTGCTCTCTTAATAGAGCATTATCATTAATAGAACAAAAAAAAGCAGAAGTTGTAAAATATGCAGAGGATGTTATTCATACGGTTTCTGAAATCATTCAAGTCCCATTAATTATTAAAATATTTAGATTTGTTAGAGCATATAATAGAAAAATGAAATATTCTAATAAATTGACCTGGGAAAGAGATGATTATATTTGTCAATATTGTGGAAAGCATATCACTGATAAAAATGATTTGACCACAGATCATGTTCTTCCAAAATCACGAGGTGGTAAAACTACGTATGAAAATATGACTACCGCTTGTTCTTATTGTAACAAAAAGAAAAACAACAGAACTCCAGCAGAAGCTAATATGTTTCCTTTGAGAAAGCCTTTTAAGCCGTCTATGACCAAAAGGATGAAAGAAGTTATGGATGAAGTTAAAAAGCTAATGATTGACGCTTATAAATAATTTTTTATTTATATTATTTTTTTGTATAATGTTAATCAAAGGAGACGCGATGGTTAATCATTCACAAGGTGGTAAATTGCTTTTGTTTGTTTTTTTAATTTTGATGGCATTTGGTATTGCAGGAATTATTTTTGCTATTAACTTTAACAAAAAAGTTAGTTCTCCTGAACAGCAATTATTATTAAAAACTAATGTTTATGATAAAGTTTTTGATGATGGAGTTAATTGTGGGATTAATGCCCTAATGTTTTTTGTTAAACAAGGCAAAAGAGAGATAGAGATTAAAGATGTTTATAAAAAAGCACAAGAAATTAGAAAAGAAAAAAATAAATAATTAAGGAGAAAAAAAATGATTGAAGGAATTGCTATGATTGTTGTTTTATCTATATTTGCTGTGTTTTGTATAATTTTAGCTATTATGTCTCTTTTTACTGTAAGACAACAAACTATAGCTATTATAGAAAGATTTGGTAAATTTAATAGGATGGCAAATCCAGGATTAAATTTAAAAATACCTTTTGTTGAAAAAATTGTTAGTTATTCTAGTCTAAAAGATCAACAATTAGATGTACCAATTGAGACGAAAACAGAAGATGATGTTTTTATTAAAATTATAGTATCAGTACAATTTAGAGCAATTCCAAGCAAGGTATATGATATTTATTACAAATTAACTAATTTTAGTAAACAAGTATCGTCATATATTTTTGACGTTGTTAGAGCAGAAGTTCCCAAACTTAAACTTGATGATGTATTTGCAAAGAAAGATGATATTGCTAATGCTATAGCTAAAGAATTAAGCGAGAATATGGCTCAATATGGAACTGAAATTATTAAAGCTCTTATTACTGATGTTGATCCAGATTCTAGGGTTAAAGATGCAATGAATAAAATTAATGAAGCTCAAAGATTGCAAGAAGCTGCTAAAGCAAACGGAGAAGCAGAAAAGATTTTAATTGTTAAAAAAGCTGAAGCAGAATCTGAAAGTAAAAGATTGCAGGGAGAAGGCATAGCCAAACAAAGAACAGCTATAATTAATGGTTTGAAAGACTCTGTTGAAGCTTTTAAATCTGCAACTAAAGCAGATACTTCAGAAGTTATGAATCTTGTTTTAGTAACTCAATATTTCGATACTCTTAATAAGATAGGAGCAGATTCAAAGAATACAGTTATAATGATGCCACATTCTCCTGAAGGAATGATGAATGTTTTTGAAGATATGATTAAGGCAAATCTGGCTGCTAAAAATTCTTGAAATGATAAGCACTACTATGAAATCCCAAATAACTTTTGACAATTCAGCAGTAGAGTTTGTTCTTAAGGCGTTTGGGAAAACTATTAATAAAAAAGGATATATTAGAAATATTAGATCATTTTGTGATGATAAATGTTATTGCAAGATATATCCTGCAGAATGTGGAATATGTAAAAAGAGTATACATATTAGTAATTTTGCAGGAGTAATTAGTGGAATTGGACTTGTGTGTAATAATATTTCTTGTCTTGTAGCTATATCTGGTGTTTATGCAATATCAAATACAGTAAAGTCTACAAGAGAAGCTGTTAGAAGTTTAGTGAAAAATTCGTTAAATGATTTTCAAAAAACAATTAAGTCTTTTAAAGAAAGAAAGTATATAACTTTAAATTGAAGTGTTAATTAGTTGTTTGCTGTTCCAAAATAATATAAAATTTTTAAATAAAGTTCTTGACATTCGTTAAAAAGCTGTTATAAATGTAAATCAAAAGGACAAATACTATGAAAGTAAAAAACAATCAAAAATTAAGATCAAATTGTAAGAAAATCAGGTTTAGGAATAAGGGCAGTAACACTTATTTGTCCTATTCTAGACCAGTTAATAAAAACGATTTAAAGCGTTACGGTAAGTCTTTGGTAATTGAATCTAACGGTTTTAAAATTCATCTCAACGGGAGACAGATTAATTCCATTAAGGTAGCATTGAGAAATGTTGGTGAAATTGGTAAGAAAGTTAATAAAGATAGATGTAATATTTGGTAAAATATTTAGATGGTATAAGAGAACGTTTCAATTACGGTCACTCCTAAAATGGGAGCTTTGGGTTCAAATCCCAATTCTTATATCATTGTTTTTTATATAATTAAAAATAAAAAAGGATTTTAAAATAAATTGGAGTATAATAATAACATGAATAAAGTTCTATTATCTAGTCTGAGTTCGTTATCACTCTCAAGTTTGCTTGAGGGCGAAGACGAGTCTTGCTAGAAATAGCTGATTCTTTCGCCCCAGGCAACCAAGAGTTGTTTCTGGGGCTTTTTTTGTGTTCTTTGATATATAAATATTTAGGTAGTATAAAATAATGATAAAAAATGGGCGAGTGGCGTAATTGGAAGCCGCGGCAGACTTAAAATCTGCAGGGTAAAACCGTACGGGTTCAAGTCCCGTCTTGCCCACCAATTTTAGTAATGCGGGTATGGCGTAATGGAAGCCGCGTCAGACTTAGGATCTGATTCCGTAAGGAGTGGGGGTTCAAATCCCTCTACCCGCACCAATTTTTTAGATAGTATAAAATAGTTTATATAACGGGTTTGTGGCGGAACGGCAGACTCTTGCGTTTAGACCGTAATAGATGTAAATCTGTGTAGGTTCAAATCCTATCAGTCCCACCATTTTGGCATACGAGAATAATTAAAATAAAGGAAGTGTGCCATATTTATACGAATGATATATTAAAAGTATAAAGGAGTATGAAATATGGCAAGTAAAAATTACACGGTAGAAGATGTTAAAAATGCAATACTAAATAACAAATCGTGGAGGAAAGTTTGTGAAACTATAGGTTTAAGACCAGCTGGTGGCAACATGAATACTATAAAAAGAATTGCTATTAAAAATGGTTTTGACACATCCCATTTTCTAGGTCAAGGGTGGAATCGTGGTAGCATAGCTGTTAATGCAATTCCAACAAATGAGTATTTTATTAAGGGCGTAGATAGATCGTTATCTAATTTAAGAGAAAAAGTTATAAAAAACAAATTAATAGAATACAAATGCCAAAAATGTGGACTAATAAATATATGGAATAGTGACAAACTTGTTTTGCAATTAGATCATATTAATGGAGATAAAAGAGACAGTAGAATAGAAAATTTAAGATTTTTATGTCCTAACTGCCATAGCCAAACAAAAAATTATTGCGGTAGAAAAAATTTAATAGGTAAAAACAGTATTAATAAATCAATTTGTATTAATTGTGGAAAAAAGATTAACAATAACAAAATTGGAAGGTGCAGGGCTTGTTGGGAAACTAAAAAAGTAAATCTTATTGATTTTGGGATGAACAGGGAGATTTTAATAGAAAGATTAAAAAATGTTTCGTTTAAAAGAATATGTTCTGAAATTGGTGTAAATTATAAAATATTAAAAAGAATATGCAGAGAAGAACACATATTAATACCTAATTTGAGAAGTAAAATAAACGAATCTAAACAAATGGCTATAGAGAGGTCTAGAAAATTTCATATCTCAAAAGAAGAATTGGTAAAGTTAGTTGAATCTAAACCCATGACTTCAATAGGAAAAATGTTTAATATAAGTGATAATGCTGTTAGAAAAAGGTGTAGATTAATGGGAATACAATGGAAAAAAGAAAACATTGTATGATTTAATAAAATGCTGATGTACCCGAATTGGCAGCAGGGAGTAGTTTGAGGTACTACTGGCTTAATGTCCCGTGTGGGTTCAAATCCCACCATCAGCACCATTTAAGGATAAAATATGAAGCCGATAAAAAGATTAGACAGAAGTAAAGGAGTAGTTGGGAAACCAGTGACAGTAGATAATAGTAAAACTAATTTGGAAATATCTCAAGAAGCGGAAGAAGAACAAGATAAGGACGAAGATGCTCCGTTATTAAATTTTTCTTCTCAACAAAAAGATCCTCCAAAAACAAATTATCAAGATTATGGAGATGTGGTTCAAAGAAAAATTTTAGGAAAAGATTAGAATGTCGGTGTGGCGTAATTGGAAGCCGCGGCGGATTCAAAATCCGCAGAGGAAATCTCGTGTAGGTTCAACTCCTATCACCGACACCAATTTTAAGTGGAAGCGTGAGGTAATGGTAGCCTGCTAGTCTCGAAAACTAGTGCTCCTATAAACGGAGTTGGGGGTTCAAGTCCCTTCGTTTCCTCCAGTAATTTTGAGGGAAGATGGCCGAGTGGCTTATGGCGATGCTCTTGAAAAGCATAGGACTCCGAAAGGGGTCCCGGGAGTTCAAATCTCTCTCTTCCTGCCAGGTTTATAGAAGGATGGCCGAGTCTGGTTTATGGCACGTGATCGGAAATCACGAGGACTTTTCAACGAGTCACTAGAGTTCAAATCTCTATCCTTCTGCCAGTTTAATAAAATAAAAAAGTTAGTACGATTTTGACAAAGCATAATAATGGAGAGGTGCCCGAGCGGTTTATGGGGATTGTTTGCTAAACAATTGGGCCTCGTAATGGGGCCCCAAGGGTTCGAATCCCTTCCTCTCTTCCATTTTTTTTAATACACTATTAAATAATAGTTTTTATAAAAAACAAATGGATTTATTATCTTTTTGTTGTATAAATAAATATGAATAAAGAACTAAAAAATAAAAAACGCATGAAAAAGAACAAATCAAAAACAGACTCCATAAAAACATCTAATTCCACGGTTAATAATATGGCAGAAGATATAATTAGTGATGTTTGCAAAGAATTTGACAAAATGAGTCCAGAAGCAAAAAGAAAGTTTAAACAACAAACTTTAGAAAACTTAAGAAAATCAATTAAAGATATGGTTGAAAGTGATTCTAAAAAGTCTCCTATTGAAAAGTTTGATTTGACAAATAAATATCCGATAAACAATCAAAGTAATACTTCTGATCAAGAAAGTTATATTAATGATTTAATTAAACAAAAACCCTTAAATGAACAAGAAATAGACTTGTTAAAATGCAGGGTTTCTGAATATCTCAAATCATTTGCGATCTTTGGTTATGATTTAAAAGGCAATAGAATTCTTATTACGAATTGCAAGACAGTGCAAGATGGAGATTCTATTTTTCAAATGTCTCAACATATTCCCAGTATTCTATTTCAGATATTTAATGGTTATGAATCTGGTAATATTAATAATATGTTTTAACGACATAAAAACTATGATGCAGATGAACAATGTGCAATATTTGTAAAAAGCTTCAAAGACTATCAATGAATGGAGCTGCCCATATTGTTATTGGGTCTTGCGGCGGCAGTTTTGCTATCAAATTCTTTCCTGAACCAGCAGACTTTAAAGATCCAGGAAATGTTTATAATCATAAGACTATTATAGGAAAATGTATTAAAGAAGTGATTGAAAATGCCAATAAAATAACCAAAATTGATGTAAGAAGCGAAGAATATATTAATGGTAAACTATGAAGGCAAAATTAGTTTTTCTTGATTGGAAAAAACGTAATTCATTAAACAATAGGGTAGAATCTATTTATGATACGCAAGAGGGAATTGAATTAAGTACTAATGATTTTCACTCTGGAACAACCTTTAAATGTGAAATAAAATTAGACAAAGAAAATAAAAAAGAGTTGACAAAAGCGATAAAAGATGGTTATATGCCTTGTTTTTATATTAGTAAGTGAACAAAGAAATTAAAAAAAAATAACAAAGAGGCAAAAATGAAAAGAGATAAAAAGATTCATAAAATAACCAAAAAATCTTTAGAAATAAAAAAAACAGATAGTAATTTCTATGAGTATATGTTAAAAGAAGTCCGCGAATGTGATAAAGATTCATGGGAATTAATTTCCAATGACGGTGGACATATATGTTGTATTAAAAACAATAATTTTATTCCCAAAGCAGGAATGACTGCTAGATTTTATGGCAAGGGATTTGGATATCCTGTTAGGGGAATAGATATTGATGGACATACTATGTATTACAGAACTCCTCAACAGGCAGAAGAAGACCATGAAAAATGGTGCAAAGATCAAGATAAAGAACGCAAATTAGAATTTAAAAAGAATAAAAAGAAACTAGATGAAGATTATAATAGCCTTCCAGATTTATTTAAGCAAAGGATAGATAAGTTCAGAAAAAATAATCAAAATTTTAGGTGGGAATATGAGTCTTATGAAATGTTTTGTTGTAAGGAAGCTATTAAAATTGCCAATGCACTAAAAACTGTTGATGCAGTTAAAAATTGGAAAGATCTCAATTGGGAAGAACAAAAAAAGTTGGTTGATATTAATGATGGCCATTCAGGAAACACCTTTGGATGTTCTGTTAATTTAGCTTTTCTTTATCTATCTCAGAACCCCGAAAATGTTGTTAGACAATATGGTGCATTAGCTCCACTTGTTGGTTCTGAAAAATATGGTTGCGTTTCAAAAGAAAATAAAGAAAACATAAAGAAAGAAGAACAGAGATTAAAAACAGTTGAACAAATATCTAATAGTCCTATAGATAGAGATAAATTGGATAAATTGAGAGAAACATTGTTGCGAGAAGATTAAAATAATAATTACAATCTATCTTGTTTTGATAAAGTTAATATATTCTAATTGTAGGAGATATTAATATGAATAAATATAAAAAGGGAAATAAAATATTAACCCAAAAAGATTTAAAAGAAGCAGCTAAAAATAAAAAACATGTTTGGGTTGAGTATAGATTGGCTAATCCATATGATAAGTTTAAGGAAATGAATGAAGCTGTTATTCCAGAACCAACTACAAACAATGATGGTTTTTATCTTGGAGACACCTGTTGGGATAATGTAGATGATGATAATGAAAAATGCTTTTCTGATGGATTTGATGGTGATACTTTGTCTATATATAATGCTGTATTGAAGAAATCATATAATGAAAGATAAAACTTTTACTGCTTATTATATGCCTGCTCGTAATGACAAAGACCCGTCTAAGGGGGGATTTTTAACTGAAAATGAAGCTTGGGATTGGATAGCAAAGAAGCATATTTGTAGAAGTTGCAAGAAAGAAATAGAAACAAATAAGAAGTGGGAACATTCTGGAAAAAAGTATCCTCCAAAATCTTTCTTTAAATCATTAGAAGAAGAAGTTGATTGGCACCAAAAGAATGTTGGCTCTTCTAATCCTGCTTGTATGTGCGAATGGACTGTTTTAGAAGAAGATAAATGTGGAGATTTTGGAGATATTATGGATGCAATTGTATCAAAAAATATTAAAAATATTCAAAAACCAAAATTAGTACTGCATCATGATGACCCGCCTTGTTATGAAAGATTAGTTAACGGATATTGTGAAAAATGTAAGATTACTCCTGATACACAAAGTACGTGTCTTTATAGTTATTGCCCATATTGTGATGTTGCCCTGAAAAAAATGAAGTGCCCAAAATGTAAAAAAACTTTTAGTATAGGAAACAAATAAATCTAATGAGCGATAATATTAAGATTTCTTGGGACTATACTGAAAATCTTGTTGGCAATATTGCCCAAAAGATGATTGGTTGTGATTTTACTCCTGATATTGTTTTGGCTATTTTAAGGGGTGGTATTGTGCCAGCAAGACTTCTTTGTAATTATTTTGAAAAATCTGTTTTATTTTCTGTAAATGCCAAATTGTATGATAAGGTTGACGATTGGCAAACAGAAGCAGGTTATTTAGGGGCTATAGGAGCAGTTAAAGTTGGCAAGATAGATATACCTGTTTATTATGGAAAAGAAAAAATATTAATAATAGATGACATTTCAGATAGTGGAAATACATTTAGTGCTGTTGTTGAACGCATATATGATGAATATCCTGTTTTTAATGATTTTAATAATGTAAAAACAGCATCTTTATATTTAAGAAAAGGTTCTATTTTTGTTCCAGATTTTTATGGCGAAGAAATAGTCCACAAGAAATGGATTGATTTTCCCTGGGAGAAAAAATAAAATAGTATATTAGTCCAATTATTAGAAAAATAAAATTATGAAAAATATAATAATAAATAAAAATCTCAAGTTTAATTTTGACGATTTAATGCAGTATGTTGATATACATCAATCTTTTACTTTAAAAGATGTTTTAAATTGTATAAAAAGATCTAAAATATCAATTGAAACCCTAAAGAAAATTTTTAAATGCAAATATTTAGAAGAATATATAGAAGAAGTTAATAAAGAAAATGAAGATATAAAAAATAATGTTGAGTTTGATCACTTAGAGTTGTGTAGCGAAATTGGTTCTTTGGATGATAAAAGAGAAATTACATGGAGTTTCTGTGGGATAGGAAAAGAAAATGGAACTGGTGTAGAAAAATATGCCATGGATTTTACACCATTATATAAAATAGCAAATTTTAAAATAAAAATTTCAGATATAATGATTAATTATGATTTAGATAATAAAAAGGTTATTAAGACAAAGATTAACCCATTGATAATGTTTGTTGAATTTCTGTATGTCATTATTGAAGAAATTTCATGGAATGGTTCAATAAAAAATAGAGATGCAAGATTAAAGGAATTAAAAAGAAGATTAGATTGCATAAAAAATAAAAAAAATAAATGTTGACAATACTTTTATTTATGATATTTTGCATTTAAAAGGGAAGAAAAATGAAAAATAAAATGAAAACTAAAACTGTTGTTATAATTTGTGATGATCTTAATAATGTTAACGAATATTCTCTTAATTTTGGAAAAGATGGCGCCAGCCGTTGGTATAAAGCTGATTCAAGTGAAAATCACTTTGCTAGAGCAGATCTTGTTTTTAAAAAAAGAAATGGCCGTTATAAACTTATCAAGAACAGAGAAGGTCGTTTAAGATCTCATTTGTCTAAATCAGATGTTATTAAATACATTTTTAATTGAAAGCGAATATATGAAAATTAGAGAAGGTTTCGTAAGCAATTCTAGTTCCAGTAGTTATTTTTTTAGAGTTAATGATTTAAAGTTCAATGATTTTGTGAACCTAATGGTTTCTAATTATTGGTTCGATTATTTTAACAAGAGAATTATTAATCGTAAAATAAAAGATAGAATTAAAAAAGCTATAGAAGATAATAAAAAATATAGTAAGACTTATTTTAAAGAATGTAAAAATAGCACTTTTAAGTTTATGCAAAAGATTAATAATGATTATGTTTTACGTTGTAAAAAAGAACTTGATGATCTTGATAAATGTTCAACAAATGGGAAATTAGTTAAGTTTGTTTTAAAGCACAGTGGAATCAAAACAAAGTTTTCTAAAGATGGAATTGAGTTTTCTTATTTCACTAGTATGCACAATGATTTCAATGAAGGTATGGGAGATTTATTGAAAGAAATTATTATGTTTTTTTCATTTGATACTAATTACATTGTCCAATTTGAAAGAAAAGATAATGATTATAAAATAGCTAGAATCGTAAGGTTATCAGAAGCAAAAGGAGAAGATAAATTAAAGGAATTAAAACAAAGAATTAAGTTTGTTCATGCCAATGGAGTTTTTTTTAATAAGTCCTATAAATGTCATGTTTTGGAAGAAGAAATTAATAAAATAGATGCAGATTCAACTCCAGAATCCAATGAATCTTTAGATAGAAAGTCGTTTCGTGAACAAATGAAAAAGTTATATCCAGATGCGATAATAGGTATTCCTGATCTTCCAACTCATATGCCTACCGGAGAAGGAAAAACAAATAAACCAACAAAAAGTAGTTTTCGCAAGTTTTTAAAGGAGTTGAAAAAATGAAAATTAGAAATGGATTTGTAAGTAATTCTAGTAGTTCTTCTTTTATTGTTGCCTTCCCTAAAAATCCAGAATCAATAGAAGATTTAAGTAAAATGATGCACATGGAACTTGATAAAAATATTAATTATTATGACAATAGAGCTGCCACATCAGATGTTGTTAAAAATGTTTTTGATGATATTAGTAGAAATATTAAAAACAAAGAAGCAACTCTTGAAAAAATAGCAGAATTACTTTCAAATAGGTATTATTACACAAGGCATAGCAACAATATGTTTAGTAGATGTTTGGAATATGGATGGGTTGGTAAAGATAAATATTATGGTAATGATGAGGAAATTCTTGAAGAATTAGCAAAACTTTTTGTTAAATATGATGAATTATCAGAAAGTCATTGGAAAAAAGAAGAAGAAATTATTAATAAATATGGAATGGGACGCCCCAAAAACCATTCTGAACTTTCTAAAAAAGAACAAGATGAATGGTATGAAAAGTATAACAAATGGCGTAACACAAATAAAGAATATAAAGATTTCAAAACAAAATATTTTAACGAACAAAACAAAATTTGGAAAAAACAATATTCTTTAAGAAAGAAACTTTCAAATATTGACGCTAAAAAGTTTATGGATGATAATAAAGGTAGGCATATATGTATTTTTGAGTATAGCGATAATGACGGAGAATTTTACTGTACAATGGAACATGGAGACATATTTAAAAGTCTACCGCATATAACCGTTAGTCATCACTAAGTATTGATTATTTTATATACAATTATGAAAACACAGACATATAATTTTATTGATGGATCTAAATTTACTGTTTATGATTATCCTTTTATGAAAAAGGTTAGATCAGAAAACTATAATTATAACTTCAATAAGATAAGTGGCCGTTTTGAGAGATGTGGAAAAACAGAAAAAGATGATCCTGATTTTGCCCCAGCTCCAGAAATACTTGATATTGAAGTTACTACTATTTGTAATGGCATTCCTGATAAAAATGGAGTTAAAAGACCGTGCTCTTTTTGTTACAAATCAAATACTCCTAATGGTAAAAATATGAGCTTGGAAACGTTTAAGAAAGTTATAGACAGATATCCTTTGTTTTTGACACAAATAGCTTTGGGGGCTGATAGCGAATGCCAATCTAATCCAGAAATATTTGATATGATGAAATATGCAAGAAGTAAGGGAATTGTTCCAAATATTACTGTTGCTAATATTTCTGATGATACTGCTAAAAAGCTTTCAGAAATAGCTGGTGCTGTTGCAGTGTCTCGTTACGCAGATAAGAATGTTTGTTATGATTCTATCAAAAGATTAACCGATCTAGGCATGAAGCAAATAAACATGCATTTCATGATATCAGAACAAACTTTTGAAGACTGTAAGGAAACGCTTAATGATATTCTTACAGATAGTCGTTTAAAAGGGTTGAATGCTATAGTGCTTTTGTCTTTAAAGAAAAAAGGTCGTGGAGAAAAATATACTCCATTAAGTGAATATAAATTTAAATATTTAGTTAATTTTTGCTTGGAACATAATATTAGTTTTGGTATGGATAGCTGTTCTGCTCCAAAGTTTTTGAATTCTGTTAAAGGGCATAAATATTATAATGAATTTTTAACTAGAAGTGAGCCTTGTGAAAGTGGATTGTTTAGTTCATATATTAATGTTGAAGGAAAATTCTACCCATGCTCTTTTACAGAAGGAAGTTGCGGTCTTTATGGAGATTGGCAAGATGGGATTGATTTGACCAAAGATGGTTTTGATTTTTTCAAAGACTTGTGGTTTTCTGATAAAGTTGTTCAATGGAGAAATAATCTCTTGAATAGTAAAGACAAATGTTCTGGATGTAGAAAATGTCCTGCGTTTGATGTATAAAAATTATAAGGAGAAAACATATGGGATGGGCATCTGGTGGTCAAGTAATGCAAGAAATTATTGATTTGTTTCAAGATGAGATTAAAGATGATCAAGTCAGATATCGTCTTTACAAAGGAGTGATAAATGCATTGGAAGGTAATGATTGGGATACACAAGATGAGTTCATAGGTTCTGACGATGCTTATGACAAAGCATTAAAAGATTTGCATCCTGATTGGGGTTTAGATTAAATAAAGTAGAAAGCAATTAATATGAAAATTAGAGAAAACTTTGTTTCTAATTCTAGCTCAACTAGTTTTATTATTACAAACAAAACCAATAAAAAATTGACAATTGTTGATTTTGTTAAGGAAAACAAGGATTTGATAGAAAAGTTTTTAGATAGATATGACTGGTATAAACAAGATGCTAGTTATACACATGCTAATTTAATAAAGTCTGCTAAAAATTTAAAAAATACATATAATAAGTATAACATATCGGTTGGTGATAATTATATGTCTTTCGGTGATGAAGACGGCACTTTAATAGGTAATGTTTACGATTACATTTTGAGAGATGGCGGAGAATCAAAAAGTTTTAAATGGGAAGCAATAGAGTGTAGAGGACAGAAATTGTAAGAAAGTAAAATTATGGAAGAATCTAATCTAAATTTAACAAATTACGCAAGTTGTGAAGAAAATAGTGCTTGCCAATTAACATGTAAATGTTTTACTGGTACTGCAAGCCAAGTTGAAAAGCAATTTAATGATTTTTTGCATGTTGAACCAGTATATATACAAAGAATACTTCAAAGTGAATCTTATGGAAGAACTATTACAATAACAATTTTTTATTATAAAGAAGGCAAACCTCATTTTTTAGGCGAACATTTAACAGCAAGAATTTTGGCAGAAAAAATAGGAGATTATATGGAAAAGTTTTGGGGCATAAAAATATCAGATATTCAGGAAGAAATATTCAGTAAAAAATGGGAAAGTGATTATAAAAAAGAGGTAAAAAAATGAAAACATGGAAAACATTATTCAGTAGCAATAAAGAAGATTCAAAGTCTGAAAAAGAACTTAATCTCCAAAATGTCAGCGAACAATCGCAAGGAACAGGGGATGAAATTGAGCAGAAGGCAACAGAAAACATGAATGAAAATGGATTTAAAGAAGATACATCTGCCAACTTTAAACCAAGAATTAGGGGTAACGACTATTGCCCTTGTGGAAGCAATAAGAAGTTCAAAAAGTGTTGCTGTTTAGATGAAAAAAGAGTTAATAATTTTAAGAAAAAGTATGACATTAGATTGGAAACTAATGAAACCGTAAAAAAATTAAAATACAATGACAAAAAAGGAAAGTTAAAAAATGAAAATTAGAAACGGATTTGTGAGTAACTCTAGCAGTTCTAGTTTTTTTGCAATAATTAATAACAAGAAAGAAACAAAAGTAACACTTTCTTTAGAAATAGATTTAGACAGTTATGCCAGAGAATATATAAAAACAATAGATGAACTAAATTTTTATTTTAAGTGTAATTATGGTTTAAAACAAAATGAAGAAATAGATAAAATCTTAAAAGAAGATGAATATTTGAAAAAAAATTATAGCAGGATGAAAAAAGCAATTAATCAAGGCAAGATTATTCTAGTCGGAAATATTTCTTCAGAAGGAGAAGTGCAAGAACAGCTTTTGTATAATGGTAAAATTAGCGAGATTAAGGGCATAGAAATATTTGAATGAGGAATAGATTATGCTTTTAAAAATAAATCTTGGTAGCGAGAATAATATATTGAACGAATTTGAAAATCTAGATCCTAGATGGAAACTTTTTTCTGGAGTAAAGCCTTGGGACGGATGGAATTCAAAAATTCCTTATGGAGATGGTTCTGCAGAATTAGTTCTTGTTCAACATGTTTTAATGTATTGCAAAAAAGAAGATTACGATAGAAATTTACAAGAAATATATAGGATTTTATGCCCCGGGGGTATTTTTTTGCTAAAAGAAGAAAATGATAAAAAATATCAATGGAGAAAAATTGGCACTAAACACAAGACAGGAAATATAATCGGTAGTACTAATTTAGAAGAAATCGTACCAATTTTAGAGAAGAATGGTTTTAAAATTATTTCTACAGATTCTAAAACAATTACAGAAAAATATAATAAAAATTATCCTATAATCAACAGACTTCCAAAACTTTTTAAGGATAAGTTATTTATTGTAGAATGCCAGAAATAATTTATAATGCAATAAAAAAGGATAAAAAAAATGAAAAAAATGATGGTTTTATTAATTTCTTTTATAATTGTTTTTTTGGCTGGATGTGCAACTAACTTTCCCAATCCCATTAGGGTTTCTCACACTAAAGAACCAACCATTATAATAGTTCAACAGGGGTCTATCCCTGCTTCTAATATTTATAGGGAAAATTTCATTATAGTTGATTCAAATAATAATGCTAGGGCTTTTTTTACTCCGGAAATTGTTGCTCAAATGGTTGCTGGTGGATTAACTGCTATTTCTGACATTACAGATAAAACCACATTAAAATATTATGATACTCTTAAAAACAACTATAGATGGAGAACAGATATCTTTATATCAGGTGTCACCAATCTTACTGAAGAAAAGATAATTGAAATTTTGAAAGCAGGAATACAGCCAAAATTTGATGCCCAAAGATCTCCAATAATACAAAAATAAATTATTTCCAAATTTCATAATGGTCAATAGAGGAAGCTCAGGACTGGAACTGCTTAAGGTAGGAGAGCTAACGCTCATTTGTACTACTGAACCAGCAAGCCAAACAGACCATGGACGGTGAGCAGGTCAAGATGGTCGGGTTGGTGCAGCGATGACGAATCGCCTTGTTAAAGACAAGAGACAAATGTTGATTGAAAAACAAAATCCTGGCTACTAGAGAATCAACGCTGTTGGCCATATTATTTTGAAGGAGTGATGAGTTATGAATGATGTAGAAAAACATTGTCAAACAAAATTGGATATTAAAATGTATCAAATAGGAGAATTATTTGATAGTTGCAATAATGAAAAGAAACTAAATGTTATTTCCACAATTATTAATGATGCTATTGATAATGATGAAGAAGTCCCTATGACAATTGATGATATTAGATCTTTATTCACAGAGTTAACTGATGAACAAAGATTGGAATTAATTAAATCTATTATTTGGACTGCCCCAGATATGCATTCTTTTTATAATAAATTTACTAAATCTTTCAATAAATTCAAAAAAGAATTAGATTAATATGCAAACAAAATTTCAGGTTGAGACAGAATTTCGTGCAGAACTGTGTTCGCTTTTAAAGAAGTATAACGCAACATTAGAAGCAATTGATGTTTTCTGGGGTATCCAGAGTCTGGTCAGGATATTCGCATGATAGTTACTGTTCCTGCAATTTATACTGATGATATAAATACAGAGAGAGAATTTACAGAAATTGATTTAGGAAACTATGTTTGTCAAAATCAATAAAAATAAAAAAAAATGAACTGTCAAATTTGTCAAAGGAAAACTCCGCAAGATTATTTGGAAAAGCACCATCTTATCCCTAAAGAAAAACATGGTGCAGGTATGGGAACAATATTTGTTTGTTGCAGTTGTGGAGACCAGATCCATAATTTATTTTCCAATAAACAACTAGCAAAAGAATATAATACAATTGAAAAAATTTTAAGTAACGAAAACATAAATAAGTGGATTAGATGGATACGCAATAAACCTGATGATTTTAGAGTTTGCATGAGGAGAAAGAAATAATACGAAAAAAGGGCGTAAGTCTAAATAATAAGGATAAAAATGCATACAATTGATGAAGCGAAATCTTGGGTTTCAGAACATAGAAAAGAATTAATAAGTTCTTTAATATCAAATAAAGAAGTTCCTGAATTTATGAAAGAACCAGGAAACCGTTTTGAAGAAGTTTGGTGCGTTGGATTCTGGTTGCATGAAGTCCTTGAAAAACATGGTGCAACAAAGGATGAAATTTTTAATATAGGTTTTGCTCATGGACAAAGAAGCTTATTCGGAGATACTTATAAGTGGGCATTACATTATGCTAACGAATTTGAAAATAAAGGTAATATAAAAGATAAACCTGGCATAGAGTTGGCAGATAAAATTAATAATATTCATTTGCAAAGTGGAAACGGTTTTATTGGTATAGCTATAGAAGAAAATAGTTGAAATGAGCAGAAAATATTTAAATAATAGATGGTGCATTCGATGTGGAAGAAAAAGCCCATGCCCTTATCTTGCAAAAAACATAGGTCTTTTTAATGCCATAAAATCAAAGCCTGTAGTTGATTGTGGATGCGGAAATGGTAGAAATACTATTTATCTAAATTCCATTGGTTTTAGTAAAATTTTCCCGTTAGATATGGCAGGAGATTTTGGGTTAAAAACAGTTTTAGGCAGAGATATTATTCCTTTAGAAAGTAAGTCTGTCAGTCTTATTTTGTGCAATTATATATTTATGTTTCTTGATAAATATGAAAGAAATTTTTTGGGTAGAGAAATAAATAGAGTGGCAGAAAATGGATGTTATTTGATGGTTGAATTATATCCTGCTAAAGATAGTTATTTTAAAAACGAAGAAGATATTTTAAAGTTACAGAAATTGTTGTATAATAAATTGAAAGAAACTGGTTGGTCTAAAATTCGATATAGCAAGCAAAAGTTTATATTGCAAAAAGGATGATATATGAATACATTTAAAGTCGATGATTGTGAAATAGTTTCATCTCCTTGTAAAGACAGAGTAAAAATGCAGGAAGCTGTTGCTTTAGTTATTAACAATAATAAAGATTATAATAATGGTAGAATTGAAGTTAGAAAACTAATTGAAGCTGTTTGCGATCCCCAAAAAAATATTGTTCCATCCCCATATAATCCCTTTGTTTTTTCTGCCATGAAAGCATTTGAGGAGCATAAACGTTTAGTTTTGTCTCCAGACATTATTTGGTTGGCAATAATTCAGCAACTTGCTATTCATGTTAGTGAAAATTCAGAAAGTCTTCGTAAAAAATTTGTAAACTTTGATGAAAAGAAATCATTACTTGTTATAAGGGACAATTTCATAAAAGGAGAAGACAACGATTGGGCTAATGTTTTTCCTGATTTTACATCTCAAATTAAAAACTTTATTGGAGAGACAAATTACAATAATATAATTGGTAATTTTTCAACTACAGATGCTACTTCAAAGGTTGCTTTTGAAATTGCTATGATGGATGTTGTAAAAAGCTATTTTGATTTTGGAGTCTGTACTATGTGCGGAATTCCAGAAATAACT
>Ga0265297_10004221_pt1 | contig 23941 bp, 24 predicted proteins | sample Munlanlwell13791_FD_192502 | JGI IMG/M metagenome (GOLD analysis project Ga0265297, IMG submission 192502) | Leachate microbial communities from a municipal landfill in Southern Ontario, Canada - Leachate well 137-91 | ecosystem: Engineered > Solid waste > Landfill > Unclassified | place... | reverse complement strand
ACTTTTATCACGGGCATAGCTTTCTCCTCTAATCACGAAAATACAGTTGGTTCATTATTCGGAGTCCCCACACGAGGAAACCGAACAAACAAAGGCCTCCGCTAATCAGGAGTATAATTCCTATACCCTGCAGCGTAGTTTTCCAAGAAGTTTCTTCTTGCGCCATTCGTAAATCAAGCCTCCAAAGAAACGAACGGAAAGGGCAATTACAAAACCGTGGACGAAATTGTGAGAACCTGTAACCAAATCTAGAACAGCCCACGATCCTCCCCATATCAGAGAAGATATTATGTAAAACTTCCAATCAATCATCAGTCACTCCCTTCTTTGAACTTCTGCGAACAGAAGTGGTTAATAAGAAGCTGGGAATTCCTCCGGAGGCCTCATTTGTTCTTCCGACATACAGGGAACTATCTCTGCCTCTGACCGGTCTCCGGGTATACCAGACAACGGATGCCATACTTCCTCGCGAGAATAAGGTTTATGCCAACCTTTTTCCCGTAAAGTTTCCGCTGCTTCTTCTTCAGAAGCGAACGGTCCGAACAAACCTCGTCCGTACACTCCGCCATTCTTTGCCTCATCTATGTCTTGAGGCATGCCTCCAAGACCAACCCTGATCGCACATTCCATCTTAATATCCTTTCTACCAGTATTTGGTTGTGTAGTGTGCGTTTAAACTATGCCGTATCATACGTCTATATTTAAAAAAAGTCAAAGGTAAGAATTCCTTCCGATAGCACAATTTGCATTTACTGCAATATAGACTTTTTTATCTTCTTAATTTCATCCTTATCTTCGTACAATTTCCTATTTCCTAACTTACACAATAAAGGAATGACGCCGCACTTTTCGCATTCACCCCAGTTGCATTTTCCGCCGTTCTTCTTAGACAGCTCTCTACATTCCGCTATCTCTCTCTCAAAAGTTTTCTTATTTATATCATTTCCCATGGCATTTTTTATACTTCTTTCCCGAACCGCATGGGCACAAATCGTTTCTTCCCACCTTGTCCTCTACGGGTTTTGCAAAAACAGGCTGCTGCATTTTCGGTTGCTGGACTTTTATCTCGGCTTTCATCAATGCATCGGCTATTGTTTTTTCCATTTTGGAAAGCAGCTCCTGAAACATCTTATGCCCTTCTCTTTTATACTCAATCAAAGGGTCTTGCTGCCCGTAAGCTCTTAATCTCACAGAGTCCCTGAGATGATTCATCGCATCCAGATGCTCCACCCAGAATGTATCCAAAACCTTAAGACAGACATCTCTTTCAACCTGCCTTATGTTCTCGCTTCCTATTTCCTGCTCCCTTTTGGCGTATTCTTCTTCGTTGAATCCTGCTCTTTTTATAATCTCAATTATCTGAGGCCTTAGATTTGACTCCTGGAATCTCTTAAGAATCTCCCCTCTTTTTTTATAGAATACCTCTCTGTGCTTTGACATTACGTCGTCGTACTCCAAAACATGCTTTCTAATGTCAAAGTTCATTCCTTCAACTTTTGTCTGGGCCGATTCTATGGCTTTTGATATCATTTTAGCCTCAATGGGCATATCATCGGGAAAATTAAACCTCTCCATCATTGCTTTTATTCTGTCTCCGCCAAAAATCCTCATTAAATCGTCTTCCAAAGATGAAAAAAAGATAGAGCATCCCGGGTCTCCCTGCCTGCCGGCTCTTCCCCTTAGCTGATTATCTATTCTTCTTGCCTCGTGCCTTTCTGTGCCTATGACGCAAAGCCCGCCTGCCTGCACCACTTTTTCCTGCTCTTCCTTGTCAGGAGGATTCCCTCCTAAAATAATATCCACTCCCCTGCCGGCCATATTCGTGGCAATAGTAACAGCCCCAAGCCTTCCTGCCTGAGCGATAATCTGGCCTTCTTTTTCATGTTGTTTGGCGTTAAGAATCTGATGGGGAACGCCTTCTCTTTCCAGCAGCCTGCCTAAAAATTCATTCTTATCAATAGAAACCGTGCCTACCAAAACAGGCTGTCCATTTTCATGGCGCTTCTTTATTTCTCCGACAACAGCCCTGTATTTCGCTTCCAGGCTCTTATAAATCCTGTCCGGCAAATCCTTTCTGTCCAACGGCTTATTTGTCGGGACAACCACCACATCCAGACCGTAAACCTTGTCCAGCTCTTCCGCCGAAGTGGTCGCTGTTCCGGTCATACCCGCCAGTTTTTTATACAATCTGAAATAATTCTGAAAGGTTATCGTGGCAAAGGTTTTTGATTCCTGTTTTACCTCAACGCCCTCTTTTGCCTCAACCGCCTGATGGAGCCCGTCGGACCATCTGCGCCCCGGCATCAGCCTTCCTGTAAATTCGTCTACGATTACAATTTCTCCGTTTTTAATGACATAGTCTTTGTCTTTTTCAAACAATGTTTTTGCCTTCAAGGCGGCTTCAAGCTGATGAGTTGTCACTATATCGTTGTCTGCCCAAGGGTCAAAACCCAAATTATTCACTATTCTGTTCTGGCCTTCTTCGGTGAAAGTTACCGCCTTTTCTTTCTCTTCTTTTATGTAATCCTCCCCCTCCCTCAGCTCTCTGACCACCCTTGCAAACTGATAATACTTGTCTGTCGGCTCCTGCACGGGAGAAGAAATAATCAAAGGAGTTCTGGCCTCGTCTATCAGAATGGAATCCACCTCGTCAACAATGGCATAATTAAACCCGCGCTGAGCCATACTGCCAGAATCATAAGCCATATTATCCTTTAAATAATCAAAGGCGAATTCGTTGTTGGTACCGTAAGTAATATCCGCCTCATATGCTTCTTTCCTGGAGACAGGTTTCAAAAAGTCCTCAACGACCTTAAAGCTCCCCACGGTATCTCTAAGCTTGTCTTCTTCCGACTTCTTGAAACCTGCATCGTAAATAAATGACTGTTCATGATTTATGCAGCTTACGCTTAAACCCAAAGCATCATATATCTGCCCCATCCAAACAGCGTCTCTTCTGGCAAGATAATCGTTTACCGTAACGACATGCACGCCCTTCTCTTCCAAAGCGTTTAAATACACGGCCAAGGTTGCGGATAATGTTTTGCCTTCGCCTGTCTTCATTTCAGCCACCTTCCCTTCATGGAGGACTATTCCTCCGACAAGCTGGACATCATAATGTCTTTGATTTAAGGTCCTCTTAGACACCTCTCTCACCAAAGCAAAAGCCTCGGGAAGAATATCTTCTCCCTTTTTGATCCTTTCTTTCAGTTCTTTTGTCTTCTCCTTCAAATCAGCTATCTTTCCAAAATCCTTTTCTAAAGAATTTATCTTTTCTACTGTAGGCTGAAGGCTTTTGACATACTTTTCGTTTGCGTCCCCGAAAATCTTGTTTATTATAGACATAGTATGATTATTATACAATAAAAACCGGAAAAAGAAAACCCGCTTGAGAGCGGGATTCTATGTTCATCCAATCTATTGCTTCTTTTTCTTAAACCATGCGGCCGGAGACAAATGCAGGACAGCCTTTAAAAACCTGCTTCTTTTGATTGAAACGTCTTTTTCCTTGCCTCTGTGCTTTTTTATCTCTCCCTCAAGCTCGTCTTTGACAATATCTATTGCTTCTTTGATATTTTCTCCTCCGGCTTCAGCGATTAGCTTATGGCCGTGGAGCAGTATCTGAACTTCCGCCCTGTACACCAGCCCTTTTTGATGATGATGGGTTACTCTTGTTAATTCAACGTCGGCTTCCAAGGGGGTCTTTTCGTTGGTTAAAAATCTTCCGATGTCTCTTCCGATTTTTTCATCAACATAATCCCTTAAATCCTGGGTTAAATCTATGTTTTTTGTTCTGATTGATATTTTCATATTAGTATTCTAACACATTATTTTATTATTTGCACTTCTTCCTCCAGATCAACTCCAAGCTTGTTTTTTACTTCTTTTTTAACCGTCTTGATAAGCTCCAAAACATCCTTTGAGCTTGCTGTTCCGAGATTAACAATAAAGCCTGAATGCTTCTCCGAAACCTGGGCGCCTCCTACTTTCCTGCCCTTCAGCCCCGCTTTCTCAATCAAATAAGAAGACGGCTCTCTGCCCGGCTTGTTAACAAATACAGAACCTGCGGAGCCGAAATCCAAAGGATGCTTTTGCTTCCTTGTATTGATATGCTCTTTAACCAGCTTCCCTATTTTATCTTTGTCTCCTTCTTCAAGCCTTAAAACAACTGATAATATAATCAGGCTTTTCTTTCTTTTAAATATGCTCTGCTTTTCCGAAAACCCGCATTCTTCTCTGGTTATTTTCTTTGTCTTTTCTGTTTCAATATCAAAAACCTCAACTTCTTCAATGCTGTCTTCCGTCTTTCCCTCAAAAGCCTTTGCGTTTCCGAAAACAGCCCCCCCTATTGTTCCCGGAATGCCTGCCGCCCATTCAAGACCGGTCAAAGAAGCTTCGGCCGCCGCATTCACCAAATCCCTTATCATCGCTCCGGCCTCTGCCTTGATTCTTGTCCCGGATACTTCGTACTTGTCATTATCAATCTTTATAACCATGCCTTTGTACCCTTCGTCCAAGGCCAAAACATTGCTTCCCGCCCCAAGTATGAAAAGGGGGAGATTCTTTTCTTTCGCAAACCTTACCGCGTCAACAATATCTTTTTTGTTTTCAGCCGAAACAAAATATTCAGACTTTCCGCCTATCTTAAATGTCGTGTAACCAGCCAAAGAAATATCTTTTTGCAGCTTCATATATTTAATGAGCCGGGAGCGTAAACCCCTGACTAAGTCTAGTGTGGGTGACAGCCTCCCGGCTCAACATTTATTGTATAATGGAAAAAATAAAAATGCAATTAACAAAAGGCCTGTGCAGGCTGAAAAACAAAGCAAAAATCCCGCAGAACGGGACTTTTGCCGACTTAGAAAGAGTTTTCACCCACTGATTTTATATTACCAAATTAAAATTAGTTTGTCAAGAGATTGTTGATTTTAGCTCTGGTGGAAAGCCCCACATATCCCGTACCGGTATTCAACCCCAAGGGAGATAAAATTTCTGAAGCATATTTTTCCTGAAAACGAATCACGGCGGTTCTGGTCAGACTGCCGAAATACCCCGTAATAAGGCCCTCCGGATAAATGTCGGAGCCCTGGAGCTTCAGGAACTGCTGGAGGCAGGCAACATTCTGATTTTTCAAACCATAATATAAATTGGAGTTTATTGAAAAACAATCTCCGGATATCGCAGGAGTTTCCTTGCCTGCCAATATCAAAATTATCCTTGCCTGAATATTTGCTATCTCGGCCTCAAGCTGAGCTATCTGAGTTAAAAGCTTTTCTATTATATCTGCGTCGTTTTGATTCTTTTTGATTGAAACTGTCCATGAAAAAGGATAAAAAGCCGAGTTATCGGAAACGTAGTCGGTAGCCAGAGGAATCAGGTATAAAGCAGTCACATCATTGCCGAAACTCTCAACCGCAAAATCTCCCGAACAGTTTTTTCCCAAATCCAAAAACCTTATATTATAATTTCCTGCGCTGTTCTGGGTAATATAGGGCAGCTTGAAGCCTACTCCGGGACGGCAGTTGAATTTCACCTCCAAAGTATCGGTCCCGCCTATTATCTTATACCAATTCCCCTGCCACTTTCTTGTAAAATCAGCGAAGGTCAAACTGCTTTCTCCTGAAATGGGAAGAAAGTTTATTCTTCCGGTTAAATGAAAGTTTTTCAGGTTCTTGTCCAGATAACAATACTTGTCGCCATAGCTGCAGTTATTTACCAAAACAGCAATTACCCAATCGTTAAATATCTGGGAAAAATCCTGGGAGAAACTATTTTCTTCCAAGGCATAATTTATGCTCTCAATGCCCGCTTTTGAAGAATGAAGAGAATCAATCAGAATTTTAACTCCGTAATGGTCAACCAAATAATGGATAAACATGCTCACACTCCCGTAGTCTTTTTTCAAATAAGACCATTCAACTATGGAATCCGTGGGGTCTTCTGAGAATATTTTCACTCTTTTCTGCAGATTGCTTCCTTCATAGATATTGTCGTATCCCAATAAAGTCGGGGCATACTCCGCCCTGGCCTCGTTAAGCCAAATATCTTCTGCGATTCCCGCGCTGTTCTCTTTCTGATTAAACGTTATCAAATGAACGAACTCGTGGGCCAGAAGACTCTTCGCCAAATCCGTTGCTATGTAATCGGAATTAATATAGACCATTTCCCTTTCATTGGAATCAGATACCTGAACTTTGGAATATTCGTCGTTTGAACGAAAATAACCTCCGGCTCCGTTAACCATAGGATGCATAAGTACGGTTATTCTTAAATCCTTGTCAATCCCGGGCTTTATTTCCGAACCAAAAGTGGATGTCAAAACAGGGTAAATATTATTTTCAAATTCCTGCTCCAATATGCTTAAATATTGGTACACTTTATCTTGAGAAACATTGCTCCACCATGTCTTATCAACATAGAAATAAGCTCTCGGGGTAATTTTAACCAAAATAGCTTCTATCTTGCTTCTGGCGTTCAAATCATATGAGGCATCGGTATAAAAAAATCGGGTTTCCGAAACCGAATCAGCGCTGGCATCAAAGGCTATCCCTAAAAAAATTATCAAACCAAAAACAAAGATAATCTTTTTTTTCATATTATTTATTTTATCACAGACAAATAATTTCTGCAAAAAATCAGATTATGCCGTTATTCCTGCCGAGCCACTCCTTTAAAAAAACAAAGACTACCCCTAAAAACAAACCCAGCAAACCTCCCATAATAATAGTAAGATAAGAAACGTTTTTCACTTCGGAAACAACCGGCTCCATCAAAACCTTGGTTGGCATGCTCGCCGCTATCTGATTCTCAACAGAGTTTATTAAAAGCTCTGTCCTGTAAGCTTCCGTTTTTAAATATTCTATTTGCTGTCCTCCTCTTGCCAGCAGCAAAGACACCTCATTATTGATATCCGCCAATCCGGCCCTCAAAAGGCCTGCCCTTTCTTCCAATCTTCCGTTTTGAGCGTTAAATATCGCATCGTGTCTCTCCAACACGGCCGATACCAAAGAGTTCAGCCTGTCTTTGACTTCTTCGTAACTGTCTCCTGAATATTTAATTCTGACCAAAGAGGTTTTTTCCGGATTATCAACCTTGCGGCCAGGAAGATTCCCGTATATTCCTTCTTTTATCTTTTCCGTTGCTTCAAAAGGTTCTTCAATATAATATCTCGAACCGTCAACAGCTGAAACCTTGCCTATCTGCAGAATGGCCGTACCGCTGTAAGTGAATGGACTTGCGAAAAACCAAATCGTTCCCAGGGCCAATCCGATAAAAAACAAAGAAATAACGATTCTCTTTCCCTTGTTAATGATTTTAAGCAATTCAGACAAATCTATTTCTTTTAGCTGGCTGTTTTCTTCTCCCATATTATTTTAATTGGACTGTATCTTTTAATAAGTTTATTATTTTTTCCCTGTTTTGGCTTCTTGCGGCCAAAGCCAAAGCGTCTATAATTGTAAATATCTTCTGTTTGTCGGCAGATTGAAGCTTGGCTACAAATATATTTCTGTCATGAGTGGCTATAACATCTTCTTCTTTGGTCAAAAGCTCTTCTGTTATTTTTTCTCCGGGCCTGGAACCTGTAAAAACAACCGGTATGTCTTTGTCCGGCTCGAAACCGGATAGCCTAATCATTTCGTTGGCCAAGTCCAGTATCCTCACAGGATTGCCCATGTTTAAAACCAAAACCTGGCCGCCTTCGCCCATCTGGGCCGCCCTTAAAACCAGGCTTACTGCTTCGGGGATTATCATAAAGTAACGCTTCATGTCTTCATGGGTGACCTTTACAGGGCCTCCTTTCTTAATCTGCTCTTTAAAAATAGGGATTACGCTGCCCCTGCTTCCCAAGACATTGCCAAAACGCACTGAAACAAACTTAGTGCTTCCCTCCTGATTCATAATCTGGCAGATTATTTCTCCCATTCTTTTTGTCGCGCCCATAACGGATTTCGGATTCACGGCTTTGTCCGTAGAAATAAAAACAAACTTTTCTGCGGAAAAATCCAAAGCTGCTTGAGCCACTATCTTTGTTCCCAGTATATTGTTTTTTACCGCTTCTTCAGGCTCTGATTCCATCAGGGGAACATGCTTGTAGGCGGCGGCATGAAAAACTATGTTTGGATGAAACTTCTCAAATACATTTCTTATTTTCGCTTCATCCGAAATATCCCCCACTATAGGAAAAAATCCTGGAGTTATATCTTTTATTTCTTTTTGAATATCAAATATTCCTGTTTCATCCTGGTCAAGAAGCAAAAGCATGGAAGGGCCCGTTTTCGCAATTTGCCTTGAAAGCTCGGAGCCGATAGACCCCGCGGCCCCGGTAACCAAAACCACCTTTCCTTTTATAAGGCTTTCTATGGATACCTTATCATTGTAAAAAACAGGGCTCCTCTCCAAAAGGTCTTCCATTTTAAAATCGCGCACGTCAGCCAAAGATATCTGGTCATTGACCAATTCAGACAAAGAAGGAAGTATTTTTATCTTTTCTATGCCCGCCTTTCTCCCCTGCTCAACGGCTTTTTTGACAATTTCTGTTCTGGCGGAAGGAAAAGCGACTATAACACTGTCCACGGACAGCTTTTTCACTATATCCGCAATATCTTTGAGCCCTCCGAAAACTTTAATCCCATGTATAAAGCTTCCTTTCTTAACCGGATTGTCATCAATAAAACCGACAGGCACATAATGGCTTTTGGAGCTCTGGATGCTTCTTAAAATCTGCTCTCCGGCATCCCCTGCTCCGATTATCAGGACTCTTTCTTTTTCTTCAAACGTCCTCCCTTTTTTCAAGAATTGGAGATAAACTCTTTTTGAAAACCTTATTCCAGCGGTAAAAAATATAATCAGAATATATCCGACGAATAACGTGGAGCGGGGAAAGCCCATAAAAGCCGGGTAGTCTCTTGATAGAAACACGGCAACAGTTGAGAATAAAAAGGAAAAGAGCGAGGCTAAAACCAAGGCAACCAGCTCTCTGGTGCTCACATATGACCAGGAAAAAGAATAAAGTCCGAAGAAATAAAATATGGGTATGCTGAAGACAAGCGCAAGGATAACGGTCATTTTAAAAGCAGGCAAGGATTCATTCGGAATCGCGCCGTCAAATCTTAAAAGAAAAGAAATCCAGACAGCCAGAGAAATCAGCAGAATATCGGCTGCTATAAAAAACAATGTTCTGGTTAAAACTGTTCTTTTAATTAATCTGACCATAGAATTCTTTTAGCTGCGATATCACATATTTAACTTGTTCGTCTGCAAGTTCGGGATACATCGGCAAAGAGATAACTTCTTTTGCCAGTTTTTCTGAAAAAGGCAGATTAAACTGAGACAGCCCCAGCCCTTTTTGCAGATGATTAGGAACCGGGTCTTTTATAAGGGTCTCCACTTCCCTGCCTTTAAGAAACTCAAAAAGCTCGTCTCTTTTCTCCGCCCTTAAAACATAATTCTGGAATGCGTCGTAATGCTTGCTTTCGTCGGGCCCCGGAGGAAGTTTTATTCCTTGGGCCTGAAACAAGCTGTCATGATAGGCTTTTGCGATTTCCCTTCTTCTTTTTATCCATTCCGAAAGATGCCTTATCCTAACATTTAAAACAGCTGCCTGCAAATTATCCAATCTGGAGTTCCATCCAAAACATTCAATCTCTCCCTTGACTATCTGGCCGTGGTCCCTGAAAAGTCTTGTCTTTTTCGCGATATCAGAATCATTTGTCGCCAAGGCCCCGCCGTCTCCAAAGCATCCGAGTATCTTGGCCGGGTAAAAACTGAAGCACCCCGTATTCCCCATAGAGCCTGCCTTCTTTCCGTTAAATTCAGCCCCCAAAGACTGAGCTGAATCCTCAATCACAAACAGATTATAATTTTTAGCTATTTCTGTCAATCTTTCCATGTCGCAGACTCTGCCGTTCAGATGCACAGGAATAACGGCTTTTGTTTTCGGGGTTATCGCCCCTTCAACCAAATCCATATCCATCAGATAATCCTCGCCGACATCAACCAAAACAGGCGCAGCGCCGGCCTGGACTATCGCAGATATTGAAGCGACAAAAGTATGGGAAACCGTAATAACCTCATCTCCTTTCCCTATGCCGAGAGCTTTCAAAGAAAAAAACAAAGCATCTGTTCCGCTGTTCAAAGAGACAACGTTTTCAACGCCTAAAAAATCAGCCAATGATTTCTCAAAGTCATCAACATCCTGGCGCATTATCAGGTTTCCGGAAGACAAAACTTTCTCAATTGAAAAATCTATTTCTTCTTTCAGGTTTTGATACTGCTGCTTGTATGCGACGAAAGGAACTCTCATAATATTGTATTTTTAATTTCCTTTATAATCTTATCTTTGTTCAAATAATATTCTTTCTCCAAAGAGCTTGCGCACGGAGCGGGAGCATTGGGCAGGCATAACCTTTTCGGAGATTTCTTTAAAAAGGCAAAGCAGCTTTCCGAAACAGAAGCGATAAGCTCGGCAGCCGCCCCGAAATCATTCCAGCTCTCGTCAACCACCAAAAGTTTTCCTGTTTTCTTGACTGATTCAAAAACCGTTTTCTTGTCCCATGGCTTGATTGTCTGCAAATCAATTATCTCAATATCCAATCCTTCCGATGCCTGTAAAACCTCCTCAACCATGGAAGAGTAAGCAATAACTGTAGCTTTGCTGCCCTCTTTTGCAATTTTTGCCTTTCCGATTTCAATTTCATACATATCTTCCGGCACGGAGTCTTCTCTGCTATAAAGCTGCCTGTTATCCAGAAACATTACGGGATTGTCGTCGTTAATAGCCGATATCAAAAGACCCTTGGCATTGTATGCGTTTGACGGAGCTATGACTTTTAATCCAGGAATATGGCTGAAAATTGCCTGCAATGCCTGAGAATGTTGAGCTCCCTGTTCGCCTCCCCTGTTTATAATCGGCCATATGACCATAGGCACGGATGACTTGCCCCCGAAAATATAGCTCCAATTGCTTATCTGGTTGATAATAGCATCGGCGGCAAGAACCATAAAGTCCATTCTGGGGTGGACGACAACAGGCCTGAGCCCTGCTATCGCGGCGCCAGCAGCTGCTGCGGTTACGGCATTTTCTGAAATAGGCGTATCAATAACTCTTTTCTCTCCGAACCTTTCCAAAAGGCCCTGGCAGGTATTGCCCACATACCAGGCGGATTTGACGCCTTGGCCCAGAAGAAAAACCCTGGAATCTTTTTCCATTGCTTGCGCCAGCCCCTCATTAATAGCCAAAGAGTATTTTAATTTCCTATTTGAAAACATATTTTTCAATTTCTTTCGGATAATCGCTCTCTTTTGCAAACTTCTTAGCTTCTTTGACCTCATCTTCAGCCTGTTTTTTAATATTGTCCAAATCTTCGGATGCAAAGATATTATTCTCTGAAAGATATTTTTCAAGTCTCAATATCGGGTCCTTGGCAAGCCACTCTTTAATTTCTTCCCTTGGCCTTATATCCGTATGAAAACCCTGGATATTATCATCCGGACCGACATGGCCTCTTTGCCTGTATGTCAGACATTCTATAAATACCGGGGCGTTCAAACTTACTGCCTTTTTGGCGGTTTCAAAAACTTTTAAAACATCGTTGCCGTCTATCTGCCAGCTTTTTATCCCGAAGGGTTCGGCTATCTTGTATATATCAACGTCAGGCCTTATCTGCTTCACCGGCATATGCGTTGCATAAAGATTATTCTCGCAGACAAAAATAACCGGAAGACTCCTGACAGCCGCCATATTCATTGACTCGTACAATACTCCCTCTCCGGTCGCGCCTTCTCCAAAAAAACTAACAGTCGGGTTGCCGGCAAAAGCTGCGCCGACTGCCAAAGGTATTGTTCCTGCCACAATGGGAACCGAACCCAAAAACCCTTTCTCTTTGGCAATAACATGCATTGAACCTCCTCTTCCGGCAGAACATCCTGATTCTTTGCAAAATATCTCTGCCATAAGCTCTTTCATATCTCCTCCTTTAGCCAGGTAATGGCCGTGGCTTCTATGGTTGCCGAAAACAAAAGAGTTTTCCGGCAAGGCAGAACAAATACCCGCGGCTATCGCCTCCTGTCCCGTATATAGATGGCAGGGAGTTTTTATTTCCCCTTTTGATATGGGCTCAATCAGGCTTTCTTCAAAAGCCCTGATTCTTACCATCTGCCTGTATAATTTTTCTAATATTCCCCTATCCATTTTTTTAATTCTATCAGATTATTCACATCTTCTTCAAATGACGCCAGATTATTTCTAGGCGTTTCCAACAAAACATATTTTGGATTACTTTTTTTAACATATTTTGCCAGAAAGGCAAGGTCATAATCCCCTTCCCCTATATTCATATGGTCGTCTTTTTCATCGTCCGTTATTCCGTCCGATATATGGACTGTCAAAGGATTCATTTTGAAAAACTGCCTTACAAAGCTTTTCCAATTCTTCCCCAATGATTTTGCGGCTGCCAAAGCATGGCCGAAGTCTAGGCAAAAACCCGCTCCGTGGCTTATGAATATTTTCATTTCCTCAGGGGTAGAACAGACCGCTTCCCTGCCTTTATAAACCTTTGGCACGTTTTCAATAATCATCCTGCGATCTTTATCCCTGTTAAAAAAATCCAAGGAGCCGTCAATGTTCCCCCAGCCGGGATGCACAACAATATATTTTGCAGACAATATATCTGCAGCATTGACGCATTCTTTTATAACGGAAATATTAAATTGCTCCTTGCTTTTATCCGCCATATTAAAGCCGAAATCGATATGGGGAACGTGAACGGCATAAGGAATTTTAACTTCTGCAAAAGGTTTTACATCAATGCCCGGAACCACCATTAGCTCCACGTACTGGAAAAGATTGTCTGTTATGGCTTTTTTAATCTCGCCGATGCAACTATAATTGGAAGACCAGATTTTTAGACCAAATTTCATTTAAATATTCTAAGAACGGTTTTAAAGATTATAATTAAGTCTCCAAGAAAAGAACGGGTTCTGACATATTCTTTCTGAAGCTCAAGCTTTTTAGGCCTTATCTTTTCCATATAAGCCCTTTCCGGGTCTTGAGCGCCTTTCAACACCTCGCCTTCATGGAAATTCCAAAGAGACGCCAAATCGGTCATGCCGGGCCTTACGGAAAGAATCAAATCCCTTTCTTCTTTTTCCATCATATCAACATACATTTTCACTTCAGGCCTTGGCCCGACCAAGCTCATGTCTCCTTTCAATACGTTAATCAGCTGGGGAATCTCGTCCAGTTGAAACTTCTTCAAGAACAGGCCCATTCTGGTTAATCTCGGGTCGTCGGACGCCGTAGAAGGGCCTCCCATTGTATCTGCCCTGTCAACCATTGTCCTGAATTTAAACATTTTGAATTCTTTTCCTCCCCTGCCCACTCTTTTGCCTAAATAAAAAACAGGGCCGGAAGAACCAAGCTTAATCAGAAGAGAAACTGCCAGAATTACCGGAGATAAAATAATAAAGCCAAATAAAGAAAAGATAAAATCAAATATTCTTTTCATATCTTTTAGGAATAGTAGAAATAAACACTATCTTAAATGAATATCTTTTGAGAAAAGGCATGATAAAAAGAACCAGTTTATCAAAAGCTTGCAGCATCTTTAATAATCCTATCCCCCATCTGCTCCCCAAAAAAGGAAAGGCGAGGAAAGAAACCAAATGAAAATAATAAGCTTGCGTTGTCCCAAAATAGTCTTCCGCCAACTTCAAATACTCCATTTTAAATATATGCCTCAAAGCCCATTCCGTTCTTTTGCCGGTTTTTTCGTTAAGCCTTCTTTTCAGATTGGCTATAGGATTATGGCCCAATGTTTCTATCCCCACCAAAACGCCGTCCGGCTTTAACACTCTTGCTATTTCAGAAAATGCTTTTTCAATATCTAAAGAAGAAAATGTTCCTCCATCAAAAACAACGTCAAAGGAATTATCGGGAAAATTAAGATTTTCCGCATCCATTTTCATGAATTTCGCATTGGCTGTTCTCTCCTTTGCTATTTGCAGAGACTTTTCAGAAAGGTCTATTCCTGTAAGCTCTTTTGCGTAATCTGCCAGCCAGGAAGAATGCACGCCGTTGCCGCATCCGTAATCAAGAACTTTTTTCCCTTCTGCAAATTCTTTCGTTATATCTTTCAAAAATTTGTAGCTTTCTAACAAAAAAGGGTCAAAGCCTTCGAAATCACCCTTAAAATCATTTGACCTCAACTGCTCCTCGGCTTTTTTATCATAATAACCTATTTCTATTTCTTTTCTACTTTCCATTTTTGATTTCTTTTAAAATAAACTCCGCCAATTTATCCGGACCCAAAGAATATTTGTCTCTCAAATACTCCATGCTGCCTATATCATAAGTATATTCATCCAAAACGCCTATCCTCTTCAACCTTCCCTTCCAGCCGGATTCAAGCAATATTTCAGCCAAAGAAGAACCCATTCCTCCAATAATATTATGCTCTTCCGCCGTAAAGATTAATGAATAGCCCCTCACTTCTTCCAACAAAGCTTCTTTATTAATCGGCTTTACCGTATGCAGGCTTATTAATTTGAAGTCAAAACCCATATCTTTCAGTTTTTCCACCGCCTTCTGGCAGCAATCAACAACGGTGCCCGTTCCGATAATCAAACCGTCTTTGCCCTGCTTCATTACGCTCGGGATCCCAATTTCTAAATTTGGCTCTTCATTGTAGAGCGTTCTTTCTTTCCCCCTGCCCAGCCTTATATATACAGGGCCCTGTTTATCGTAAGACTTTTCCATCAGTTCTTTCAGCTCTATAGGGTCTGCCGGACACAAAACAGTCATATTCGGCAGAACTCTCAAAACGCCTATATCTTCTATGGCAAAATGCGTGGCTCCCAGGTTTCCGTAAGAAAATCCTGAACCCACCCCTATTATCTTAACGTTGAGATTCTGGTAGCAAAGGTCATTTCTGATTTGCTCAAGACATCTTAAAGTGGTAAAGGGGATAATGGAGAAAACATAGGGTTTTTTCCCTTCCAAAGCCAAACCGGCAGCCAAGCCAATCATATTCTGTTCCGCCACTCCGCAGTTTATGAACCTTGAAGGGAACTTTTCCGCAAAAGGTTCCACGACCGAATACCCAAGGTCGCCAATCAAAAGATAGACATCTTTGTCTTTTTCCGCCAGCTTTATTAAACTGTCTCTGAAGGTAAATCTCATTTTAGTTCTTCTATGGCTTTTTTATATTCTTCTTCGTTAAAAATCTTGTAGTGGGAAACCAGCTTATCTTCTATAAAAGAAACTCCTTTGCCCTTTATCGTATGAGCTATTACCATGCTCGGCTTGCCTTCGGTGAAAGGAATCTTCTTGAATGAATCTTCAATTTCTTCAAAGCTATGGCCGTTTATTTCCTTGACCTCCCATCCGAATTTCCTCCATTTATCCGCCAACGGCTCCAAATTCGTTATCTCGTTCGTTCTGCCCATGCATTGAATCTTATTATAGTCTATGACAGCAATTAAATTATCCAGTTTATGGTGCGAAGCGAAAAGAGCGGCTTCCCAGTTGGAGCCCTCCTGGCATTCGCCGTCAGACATCAAGACAAAAATCCTGTGATTTTTATTGTCCCCCTTCGCAGCCAATGCCATCCCGCAACCCATTGGAAGACCGTGGCCCAAAGAGCCTGCGGAAGCCTCCACTCCGGGCACGCACTGTTTCGTAGCGTGGCCAGGCAGTTTCTTGCCGTCTTTGCAATAATTATCAAGGGTTTCCTTGCTGAAAAAACCGCGCTCAGCCAAAACGGCGTAAAAACCCGCTGCCGCATGACCCTTGCTTAGAATAAACCTGTCCCTTTTATCGTCTAAGGGATTTTCTGTATTAATATTTAAAACTTTAAAGTAAAGATAAGTTAATAAATCCACGCAAGACAAAGAAGAGCCTATATGAGAAGCTCCCGATTCATATACCATTTTTATAGCCCTTTTTCTGATATCTCTGGCTGTTTTTTCCAAATCGATTTCCATAATTTATATTTTAAGTATACCTGTTAAAGCCTGAAAAATCAATATAAAAGGACTGCCGGATTAATTCAAATGGCAGTCCGTCAAAGTCAGATTATTTTGATTAATTATTCGGCTTATTTTCTATCGCCACTTTCACCACCGCCTTTCTGACATCATTTTGGCTTTGAAAATCACAGCCGGGCCTATGAATATCTTGAGGGAAAAGAATAATATAGTCTCCCTGCGAAATAACTATGTCTTTTTCGTCTTTTACTCTCCCGTATTTGATTCTTTCTTTTTCTTCGTTATAATCATCAAGGACTTCATTTTCTGAATCGTTATGTCCCACGCCTATAATTTCTGTCCCGGAAATCATATATTGTACATCAATGTATTTCCTGTGCTGTTCCGCATTTTTTTCCTTTTTTGGCATTGTCTTATATCCTTGCACCACGACAAACATATCCTCTCCGTCTAAAAAATAGGTCTTGTTCTCTAATTTTGAAAAATCTGTTTCTTTAAGGTAATTTATTGCTTTTTGCATCTTTTCCGGCAACAAACCTATTTCCTGTCCTACTTGATTGATATTGCCTAAAATCATAACTTCTTTGATTTTAATATAAGTTCGCAAATTTCCCTTAAGGCTCCTCTACCTTCTTTATGCTCCGTGATATAGTCAGCCGCTTTTAAAACTTCAGGATAAGAATCGGCTACTGCTACTCCGATGCCTGCTTTTTTTATACATTCAATATCATTTAAGTCATTGCCCATGAAAAGGACTTCTGAATAATCTAGTTCTCTTTTCCTAACTTCTTCCTGAAAAGCTTCAAACTTTTTATACTCTGATTGAGTGCATTTTATCTTAATCTTTTTTGCCACGCTGCTGACAACAGGGTTTGTTTCTCTAGACATAATAATAATATCAACATTATGGGAAGCTGTCTCATAATTGCTTTTGTCGTAAAGGCCGGCGTCAGACAAAATATCAATGCCAAGACTGTCTGCCCTGGAACGAACCACTGATTCTTTACCGTCTTCTGCATGAATTACCGTATTGTCCGTAAGCACCCCGTCAAAATCAAGACAGATAAGCTTTATTCTTGATAATCTTGATTTAAGATTTCTGATAATTTTCTTTTTCATGCTAATTTTTTAATAATGCTTGTTTTTATTTCCGCATTACACTATTAATTTTAATAAAATACAAAAAAAAGTCCATATCTATCCAGTATGGACTGATTTAAAACTATCCTCCCTTTCTTATCGCGAAAACCACCATATCTATTCGTCCAATAGTGCCAGAAGCGCCGCTGCACAAACGTTTATCCACCACATTGTGTTCTTTGAATATTTCTTGCTCCCAAAATTCCGGCTCCCAAAAATTACGGTATATGCCGTTTTCATCCACATTGCCTTCAGGGTTTCCCTCAACCTTGAAAGTTTCCAAGGTGGCCGGCGTATTAATCGGCACCATGCATATCATAAAAGGGCTGACCATGAACTGCTTTCTTATTATTTCTAGCAGGTCAGGCATCAGAAAATGCTCCAAAAGGCCGAAGCTCACACAAGCTTGAATTGTTTCGCCAAGAAATCCATTATGGAAGTCTCCCAATAGGTCGCCAAATCTTGCCTCCAATCTCCCCTCGCCATATTTTTTGGCATTTTCTTCTAACAACTCCAATACTTTCCTATCATTGTCAACTCCTATCACATGATAACCTCTTCTAGCAAGGCATACTTCTGTGGCGCCAAAACCTGCGCCAAGCGATAATAGCTTGCCTTTTTCCGGAAACAAGTGATTCTCAAAAAAATCTCCGTACATACTTCTGAACCTTTCTTCTCTCCTTTTAAGACCATCTTCATCGAATAGCGGCTTCGTTATTTTTTTGAAGTAATCAAACCACGAACCCGTTACCATGGCATTTCCCTTCCAGATTAGAAAGTTAGGATACAATGTTAAGGTGCAACTTGTTTTATCATAATATAAGACCGTAAACTTTACAATGTATCCTCCTAAACACCGATTATGCGAGCATTATAGATTCTATTCTATCAAAACCAAGACAGATAAGCTTTATTTTTGATAATCTTGATTTAAGATTTCTTAAGTTTTTTTTCATATTGCTTTCTCTCCTTTTTTGTTAATAAAATAGAATTGTTTTTCTTGATAAATTCCTCATAAAGATGCCAGTTCTCGTATAAACATTTGTCGCGGTATGAATTTTCTTCAATATGGCCCAGGCCCTTAATTTCGCTATTTATCCTTTTAATGAGCCTGCTGGAATCAAGGCTCGCTCTTCCTATAATTGATTCTGCACACAAAGAAAAAGGCATCGGAACCTCCTTAAATTCTTCTGCTGTCAGTTCTTTCCAAAACATCAATACTCTGGGCAAATGATAAAAATTAGTTAAAATGCCTATTCTTTTGCCCTTCAATTCTTTTTTCTTCCTGTTAAAGACCGCGATTAAATTATGGCGGCTGCACGGCAACGAAGTTATTTGCTCAAAGTTCTTGCAATTGCATTTTTTTAAAAGAAACTCCCCCATTGCTTCAGTTTTTTCAGGCTTCTCTTTGTTTTCATCGCAGCCTCCGACAAGAATCATTTTTGATTCCTTATTGTTTTTAAAAAGCTTGCAGGCAGCCTTCATTCTGGTCAGCCCTCCAACATACATCCCATTGGCAAATTCAGGAAATTTCTTGTCTATATTTCTTTCTTTGCTTATTTCCGGGGACAAAACTATTATAATATCGTATTTTTTCATAGCGTTTTATTTCTTTTTTACAAATCCCCACAAAGAACCTATGCCATAACCGAAATGCAAAGAAGCAAAAAGCAAAGGCAAAACAGATAGATAAGTGATATTTTTCTTCTTGATAGAAATCAAAACAGACGAAAGGATATTGAAAAATAAATAAGCACCTAACAACATCAGAAGCACGGCTAAGAATAACTTGCTTAAAAAAGAAACGATAATAAGCACAATCAAAGAAGAAACAAAAACCAAAGGAACGATATGCCTTAAATGAAAAGCAAAAATGCCGAACCTCAAAGGATATGTAATCCAGGTTCCATCAATAAAACAGCGTTTCAGAAAACCCGCCAGAGAAGACTGTTTGTAATAATAATTACCGACGGCAAAAGGGATAAAATAAATCTTCTTGCCTGCTTTTTTAATTCTCTTGTTCAACTCCAAATCTTCGCTTCTTTCCATTCTTTCATCATAGAAACCTACTTCTTTAAAAATGTCTCTGAAGAAACAGCCGAAAACCGCGGTATCGGCCTCCTTGGCTTCTTCGGATTTCACTCTAAACGGAGAGTTCCCGACTCCGAAAGGATTAGACAGCACCTCGCAAATCGCTTTTGAAACAAGCTTGTTATCCTTGGGCTTATTGACCAGGAAGCCGCCGACATTTCCTGCATTGTATTCCGTCAGGTATTTGACAGAGTTTGAAACAAAGTCTCTGGAATACTCCGTGTGCGCATCCGCTTTGATAACTATATCGCCCCTGGCCTGCCTGATGCCTATGTTCATTGCGCAGGGAATTATGTGTTTTGGGTTGTCCAGCAGTTTTGCAAAAGGATATTTTTTTATTATTTCCCTTGTCTTATCCTTTGACATTCCGTCCACAACTAAAACCTCCATCTTGTCTTTAGGATAGTTTTGATTTTCCAGCGACTGCAAACAATTTCCGATAAACCCTTCTTCGTTCAGGCAAGGAACGATTACAGAAACAAAATGGTTCATTTTAAAATAAAGGATATATAAAGACTCCCAACGGAGTGGCTTCAGTGATAAACATAAGCAAAGCAAACAAAATAAGGATTATGATTATCGGATAAAACCACCAGAGTTTTTTCCTCCATAAAAAAACGAAAAGCCCTCCGACTATGGATAATCTTGAAACAATTTTACTGATTATTCTCTTGATTGTCTCCATTTTCTTCTGTTGTTATTTTTTCTTCCAGATAAGGAGTCACGTATTCCGCCAGGGACCTGTGGCCTTTTTCCGTGAAATGGTCGTTTATCAAATCGTATAGCCTCTCTTTATCCGAAGCGTAATCCTGTTTCATCTTTTCTGAAGGGTCTATTAAAAATAATCCCGCTTCCTCAAAATTCTTTCTTGCAAGACGGTTAGCCTGATTGATGTCAACATCAAAAGGATTCATATTAAAGCCTTTTATATATTCTGCAGAGCTTTCCTCCTGAACTTCCAAGGACGTCGGTATCAGAACAAATACTGTTTCTATCCCGTATTTTGAGGCTTCTTCTTCAATATCCAGGCAGATATCCGCGGTTGTCTTATAAACAGGAGAGTCAGCTTCTGATTTTAGAAATACTTCCGGAAACTGATTGGCTGTCAATCCAAGCCTCATTAAAACAACTTTGAATCTCTTCTTGAGAAACAGAAACGCGGAAGAATGAGTTTCCAGGCGGTCGTTAACAGGATATATGACTGAATCAATTATCTCCTGCCTGGAAAGACTGCGGGGAATCCTGAAATCATGAGTTTCAATCATGCTTCTCGGAGAAAAGCTGTCTCTTGCCTCGCTCGTAAAGTCGTTGCCGACATACAGAAAAACCAAAAGAAAATTATAATCATTTTGGGGAAGCTCTTTTTTCGCTTCAATCAGATATTGATTGACGTCCCAGCCGGCTACGGCAGCATTAAAAACCTTTATTTTTTTATTAAGCCTATCTGACAAGGAAGACTCTATTATTGCCGTGGCTGTTTCTTCATATTCAACCTGCAAGCCTTCAATAAAAGAATCCCCTATCGCAAATATTTTATAGTCGGGCGAATCAATCAATTCCTGGCCTATTCTGAATCCGTTGACGTCTGTTTTAAACTGAACCTTTCTATCACCGAGATTAACCGGAGTGGAAGTCAGCATTTTATGCTTCCATCCTAGAACATTGTCAGGCTCCCAAATTTCTGAAGTTTTAAGATATATTAATTCCTGGGAGAAAAAGGCCCTCACGACAACTTCAAGGACAATAAAACAAATAATTAACGATATGAAAGAAATTGCCAGGCCTGCAAGAATCTTTTTAACCATTTTTCTTTATTAAAAAATTATTCAATATCAGAATGTCAATCCCGCTCTTGGAAAAAGTGTTGAAAGCGTCGGCAGGACTGCAAACAATAGGCTCTCCTCTTAAATTAAAAGAGGTGTTCAAAACCAAAGGAACTCCTGTTCTTTTGTAAAACTCCTCTATAAGACTATAATAACACGGATTATCTTTTTGAAAAACCAACTGAGGCCTGGCAGTGCCGTCAACGTGCGTTATCGCCGGGATAAGTTCTTTTTTATCCCTCTTAACATCAATAACATAAAGCATAAACCTTAAGGGCCAGCTGTTTTCCGCTTTCCCCAAATCAAACCATTCAAAAGCTTTGTCCGACAACACGGAGGGAGCAAAAGGCCTGAACGGCTCTCTGAATTTTATCTTCCTGTTCACGATATCCTTCATGTCTTTTCTTCTCGGGTCTGCCAGAATGCTTCTGTTCCCCAAGGCTCTCGGACCCCATTCCATTTTTCCTTGGAACCAGCCCAAAACTTTGCCTTGGGCCAGATAATCCGCTGCTCTCTTGAAAACAGCTTCCATTTCCAGTTCTTCGTAATTGATTTGCTGCTCTTCCAAGAATTTCCTTATTTCTTCATTGCTGTACTCGGGGCCGTAATAAGCGTGATCCTGGACGAAAACTCTCTCCTTGCCCAAAACTGTGTTGCATAAATACAGCGCAGCGCCCAAAGCCCCTCCTCCGTCCCCGGCTTGAGGCTGGATGAATATCTGCTTAAAACCCGTGTTCTTCAATATCTTGGCGTTGGCAACGCTGTTTAAGGCAACGCCACCGGCCATGCAAAGATTTTCAATCCCGTATTCTTTATAAACAGAGCTTATTATTTTCAACAAGACGTCTTCCAAAACTTTCTGGACGGAAGCGGCTATGTCGCAGTAATATTTATTCAGATTCTCGGTTTCTTTCGGGTCTTGAGGCCTGCCGAATTCGTCCAAAAACTTTCTGCTGAAAATTTGGCTTGGATTCTTGTGGTAGGAAAAATAGTCCATATTAAGCTTGAAGCTTCCGTCTTCCTCAACCTTAATCATCTTGTAAATCTTATCCGTGTATATAGGCTCTCCATAAGGAGCCATGCCCATTACTTTATATTCTCCGTTGTTCACTTTAAACCCTAAAAATGCGGTAAAGACGCTGTAGAGAAGCCCTAAAGAATGAGGAAAGTTTATCTGTTTTTTGATTTCTATGTCTTTTCCTCTGCCTATTCCCACGCTTAAAGTAGCCCACTCTCCCACTCCGTCCAATGTGACTATCGCCGATTCCTCAAACGGAGACGCCAGAAAACAGCTTGCCGCATGCGACATATGGTGGGTGCTGAATAAAATCTCGCCCTTATAATTAAGGCTTTCTTTTATCAGCGCTTTTATCCATAATCTTTCCTTAAGCCAAAGCATTGAAGAATCCTGAAACATTTTCAAAGAATAAGGAAAACTTGATAGAACGGTCTTCAATATTCTTTCAAACTTTAAAAATGGTTTTTCGTAAAAGATAACATAATCAATATCGTTTATGGAAACTCCTGCCTGTTTTAAACAATAATCAACGGCTTTTGCCGGAAAGCCAAAATCGTGCTTTTTTCTTGAAAGCTTTTCTTCTTCTATCGCCGCCATTAGTTTTCCATCTTTTAAAATAGCGGCTGCCGAATCGTGATAAAAACAAGATATGCCTAGTATATACATAATTATTGATTCCTTAGCTGGCTGATTTGTTTTTCATTCTCAACCTTCAAAGACCAAGACGCCTTGCTTTCAAAACCCGAAGAGCCTGAAAAAATCTTGAATAGAACCGCTACCGGAGTTATGAAAATAAAATAAATAATTGAAAGCAGAACCTTTGATTGGAAGGCGGCGATTTTTTTGAGTATTACTTTAGTCTTTTCCCAAATTGTTTTAATCATTTTTCTTCAAAGCTATGCCGGCCATTGTCAGGCCGACAAAAAACCAATAAGTCTCTGCTATTTTAACCACCATAAAAGCTTCAGCCGCAATAGATATTACAAGCATAATTACGGTAGCTATCAAGAGACCCGAAGCCATGGCAACAGTGAAAATATCGGTCTCCGACAAAAAAACTGACAAGGCTTTTTTTATTATAGCAAAAATCAGCAGAAAAAAAGCCAAAGAACCGAATATTCCTGTTTCAACAAAATTCCTTACGTACTGACTGTGGCTTTCTTCATAAAGAAGCAGAGCTGACTTTCCGTAGCCAAAAAAGATGTGTTCCGGCTTTTCCAAGGCTTTTAAAATTTGGCCTCTCCAAATGCCTACTCTACTGTAAGTATTGTTGTAATCTGCTTCCCATGAAAAACCTTTTAAGGTTATTGATCTTCCGAAGGCGTAATCTTTCGGCGAAAAATACAAAAAAACAGAAACCAGAAGGATTAAAATAAGCGCAATAAAGGCGAAAGAGGTTGCTTTGTTTCTTTCTTTAAAAAAATAAAGCAGCATCGTTAAAAAAATAGCGATAATCAAACTTAATCCCGAAGTTCTTGAGCCGGAAGAAAAAACTCCCAAAGCAGGACCTAAGCAAACCAACATCAACGCTCCTTTTTTAAAAATGGACATTTTAAGTTTTGAGAAATAATACAAAAAAAGATTGAAAAAGAAGATAAACAATAAAAGAAAAAATCCCCCGCTGGGAAAAGGAGCATAAGGCTCGCCTATCGCCTCCTGCCCGTATGTGCCTTTAAAACCCTTAAGCATTTGGATAATAACCCAGGAAACATTTATAGCGCCAAGGAAAATCCATGCTTTTAAAATGAATTTTACGGATTTCAAATCTTTCAGGGAGTAAAAAACAAAGAAATAAATAAAGAAAAACTCCATTTCCTTCAGGGAATAAAAAAATCCTCTGCTCAGAGAAAGGTCTGAAAAAACCCAATAGCTTAATGTGCTGAAA
>Ga0265297_10004220_pt1 | contig 23947 bp, 20 predicted proteins | sample Munlanlwell13791_FD_192502 | JGI IMG/M metagenome (GOLD analysis project Ga0265297, IMG submission 192502) | Leachate microbial communities from a municipal landfill in Southern Ontario, Canada - Leachate well 137-91 | ecosystem: Engineered > Solid waste > Landfill > Unclassified | place... | reverse complement strand
GCATGGCGACAAACGCGGACGAACCATCGGCTATCCCACCGCCAATATACAAATGTTTAGAAAAAACACCCCCGTTAACGGCGTGTTTGCCGTGACCATGACCGGTATTGATGGACGCGAGTTTGACGGTGTTGCGAATGTAGGCACCCGGCCCACGGTTGATGGCGGTTCAAAGGTAATATTGGAAGCGCATTTATTCGATTTTAATAGAGAAATTTACGGACATTATGTGGAAGTGCATTTCAAGCAAAAGATTAGGGATGAAATGCGCTTTCAGTCACTGGATGAGCTTAAAGCCCAAATTGTAAAAGATGCGGCTGAAGCTAAGGCTGCGCTTTGCTCCCCGCACGCTTGCAGCATACACGCCATTCCTGGTGATACAGATTTTTGCTGAGATTAATTGTTATGACGATGGATTATAAAAAAACACTGAATTTACCCAACACCGCGTTCCCTATGAAAGGCAATCTGGCTCAGCGCGAGCCGGAACAGTTGAAAAAATGGAACCAAGCCGACCTGTATAACAAAATCAGGCAGGAATTTGCAGGACGCCCCAAGTTTATCCTGCATGACGGTCCTCCTTATGCTAATGGCGAAATTCATATCGGCCATGCGGTCAACAAGGTGTTGAAAGACATCATCGTTAAATCGAAATCGTTAAGCGGTTTCGATGCGCCTTATGTGCCGGGCTGGGATTGTCACGGCTTGCCGATTGAGTTGCAGGTAGAGAAAAAAATCGGCAAAGCCGGCGTTAAAGTCTCCCCTGCGGTTTTCCGCAAAGCCTGTCGCGAATATGCCGGCAAGCAGGTCAACATACAAAAAGAGGCTTTTATCCGGTTGGGTATTTTAGGCGATTGGGAGCATCCGTACTTAACGATGGATTTCGCCTTTGAAGCCGACATCGTGCGCTCGTTGGGCAGAATCAGCCAAAACGGCCACATAACAAAAGGCGCCAAGCCCGTGCATTGGTGTACCGATTGCGGTTCGGCGCTGGCTGAAGCGGAAGTCGAGTACGAAGACAAACATTCGCCTGCGGTCGATGTGCGTTTCCAGGTCGTCGATGAAGCCGGATTTTTGAGCCGGTGTCATCATGCGCCTGAGCATGACGGTTCCGGGCCGTTATCGGTCGTCATCTGGACCACCACGCCGTGGACGTTGCCGGCAAACCAGGGCGTTGCGTTAAATCCCGAGCTGGAATATTCAGTCGTGCAATGCGAAAAAGACGGCAACAAAGAGCGTCTAGTCGTTGCAGAAGCATTGCTAAAGGACGCGATGCTGCGTTATGACATCGAAAATTACCATGTGATTGCTTACTGCAAAGGCTCCGAGCTGGAGCATCAATTATTGCAACATCCTTTTTACGACCGGCAAGTCCCGATCATTCTGGGCGATCATGTCACCACCGAGGCCGGTACCGGAGCGGTGCATACAGCGCCTGGGCACGGCCAGGACGATTATGTGGTCGGCTTGAAATACGGCTTGCCGGTCGATAACCCGGTCGGCAACGACGGCGTTTTTCTGCCGAACACGGAAATCTTTGCCGGTGAACATGTGTTCAACGCCAATGCCCATGTGTTGGAAGTGCTGGAGCAAAAAGGCAAGCTGCTGCATCATGTCGCGATACTGCACAGCTATCCGCATTGCTGGCGGCATAAAACCCCGATTATTTTTAGAGCCACGCCGCAGTGGTTCATCTCGATGGATAAAAACAAGCTGCGTGAGCAGGCGCTGAGCGAGGTCAAACGCGTCGCCTGGATTCCCGAATGGGGCCAAGCGCGCATTGAAAGCATGATGGAAGGCAGGCCGGACTGGTGCGTTTCCCGTCAGCGCACTTGGGGCGTGCCGATCGCGTTTTTCGTCCATAAGGAAACCGGCGAATTGCATCCGCGCACGGCCGAATTGGTTGAGCAGGTGGCGCAGCGCATCGAACAGCAAGGTATAGAAGCCTGGTTCGAACTGGGAGCGGCTGAATTGCTGGGCGATGAAGCCGAGCATTATGAAAAAATGACCGATACCTTGGATGTCTGGTTCGACTCCGGCGTGACCCATGCCTGCGTGTTGGACAAGCGAGAACAACTGCATTTTCCGGCCGATTTGTATCTGGAAGGCTCCGATCAGCATCGCGGTTGGTTCCAGTCGTCATTGCTGGCTTCGGTCGCGATGAAAGAGGTTGCGCCCTACAAGGCCGTATTGACGCACGGGTTTACCGTCGATGCCGAGGGCAAGAAAATGTCCAAATCCAAGGGCAACGTGGTCGCGCCGCAATCGGTCATGAAGAACCTGGGCGCGGATGTGTTGCGTTTATGGGTCGCAGCGACCGATTATCGCGGCGAGATGAGCGTGTCGGATGAAATCCTTAACCGCACCTCGGACGGCTACAGACGCCTTAGAAATACCGCGCGTTTTTTGTTGTCCAACCTGAACGATTTCGATCCGGCGCAACATGCGGTTGCGGATAAAGATCTGCTGGCGTTGGATCGTTGGGTGGTGGACAGGGCGTACACCTTGCAGGAGGAAGTCAAAGCCGCTTACGAAACCTACCAGTTCCAGCATATCTATCAGAAAGTCCACCATTTTTGCGTGATCGATCTCGGCGGGTTTTATCTGGACATCATCAAGGACCGTCAATACACCGCAAAAGCCGACGGTTTGGCGCGGCGCTCGGCGCAAACAGCCATGTATCATGTGCTTGAAGCGCTGACGCGTTGGCTGGCGCCGATCATCAGCTATACCGCCGATGAAATCTGGCAATACCTGCCGGGCGAGCGTAGCGGGTCGGTGTTTTTGGAAACTTGGTATCAAGGCTTGACCAAGCTGGATGACGATTCAGTTTTGAACCGCGAGTTTTGGCAAAAAATCATGGCGGTCAGGGCCGCTGTCGGCAAAGAGCTGGAAAAAAGCAGGGCCAAAGGCGATATCGGTTCCTCGCTGAATGCGGAAATCGAACTGTACTGCAATGCCGAGTTTTTCGATGCCTTAAGCCGCTTGTCGGACGAACTGCGTTTTATCTTCATTACATCCAATGCCTCGGTCATGGCTGAGCAGGATGCCCCTGAAGACGCTATTCAGACTGAAATTGACGGCGTTAAATTAAAAGTCGTCGTTTCCGAACATGAAAAATGCGTGCGCTGCTGGCATCAACGGCCTGATGTGGGCAAAACAGCGGAACACCCCGAACTGTGCGGCCGTTGCGTGGAAAACGTAGCGGGCGATGGCGAGCATCGGCAATATGCGTGATAAGGTTATGTTGAAATGGCTGTGGCTGTCACTGCTGGCGGTTATTCTGGATCAGGCCAGCAAGCTTGCCGTAGCGGGTTCGATGCAGCTTTTTGAATCCATCGAGATCATGCCGTTTTTTAGGTTGACCTATGTGCATAATACCGGCGCGGCCTTCAGTTTTCTCAGCGAAGCGGGCGGTTGGCAGCGTTGGTTCTTTGCCGGATTGGCTGTGGCGATCAGTGCGGTTATCGCGGTTTGGCTGGCCCGTTTGAAAAAACATGAGACCTTGCTCGCGGTGGCTTTGGCGCTGGTTCTGGGCGGCGCAGTCGGCAATTTGATCGACCGGCTGGCTTACGGCTATGTGATCGACTTTTTGGATGTTTATTACGAGTCCTGGCACTGGCCTGCATTCAATATCGCCGACTCTGCCATTACCTTGGGCGTGATGTTAATGCTGGCGGAGTCGTTCGGCTTGGGACATTCGAAAGAATCGGTTTAATAAGCTTAAAGAATTAACACCACGAAGACATGAAAAAATAAACTTCGTGTCTTCGTGGTGCATAAAAAGTCGTCTATGGGTAAGGCTATTTCAACAGCCCTAAAAGCCTTTGCCAGTCAAAAGATGCGCCCGGATCGGTTTTTCGTCCGGGCGCAATGTCGCTATGTCCCGCAAGGCGCTGTGCCGATAGTTTGGGATAAGCTTCAAGCAAGGCGCGGATCACCTTGGCGAGCTGCGTATATTGCTGGTCGGTATAGGCGGCAAATTCGGTGCCTTCCAGCTCGATACCGATAGAAAAATCATTGCACCGTTCCCGGCCTTCATATTCGGACTTCCCCGCATGCCAGGCGCGTTTGTCGAACGGCACATACTGAACACAACTCCCATTGCGCTTAATCAATAAATGTGCGGACACTTCGAGCTGATAAATCTCTTTAAAATAGGGATGGTCATCAGGATTAAGCTGATTGCAAAACAGCCGGTCTATATAATCGTTGCCGAACTCGCCGGGCGGAAGACTGATGCAGTGAATAACCAGCAATGAAATATCCGCAGGATCAGGTCGGTCATCAAAGTTGGGTGACGGGGTTCGGGGAATGCCGGCTAGCCAGTGTCGGTCTATTTTCATGGGGTAAGCAAGGGAGTATAAAACGGAAAGAAAACAGCGCCTATTATTAGCCGAAACCCCACTCGGGGACTAGGCCATGACTCATTTTTTTAAACGAAACCGGATATATTGCTGTGGACGAGCTGATTGTAAGCGCCATGCATCCGGCAGACGGCAATGCAAGAAAGCGGATATTAAAACTTTTGCCGGGGTTGATTGCAGAATTAAGAAGGGCTTGAAACAGATTGCCTGAGATAAGCCGGCGCAGCCGCGTTTTTTTAAGGATCTTGCTGTACGGATACATTATCCTAATCGACAAAAAGGAAAAAACGGCGTGAAAATAGCCGAGATTCAAGCGAGCCAATTGGCGGAAGAACTGCGGCGAGGACAAGCCGCTATTGTTAAGATTAACGAGAAAACGCTCACCGAGCGAGGGCTCTCAGAATTGATGGGCTTATGACGGAACACATAAAAATGATAGAAATAAAATCTTTCCTCGAAGAAGACATCGGTTCCGGCGATATAACCGCTGCAATCATTCCTGAAGAGATGACGGCTGAAGCCGAAGTCGTTACGCGCGAAGACATGGTGCTCTGCGGTCAGGCGTGGTTCGATGCGGTATTTAAATCGCTGGATGCAAACGTCAATATCAACTGGCTGGCTGCTGAAGGCGAGGCGGTCGGTAAAAACACGTTGCTATGCAAACTCGACGGCCCGGCCAGAGCTTTGCTGAGCGGCGAACGCACCGCGCTCAATTTGTTGCAAACCTTGTCGGCGACGGCAACGGTCGCCAGGCAATACGCCGATGCGGTTTCCGGCACGGGTTGCAAAGTGTTGGATACCCGAAAAACCATTCCTGGCCTTAGAAATGCGCAAAAATATGCGGTAGCCTGCGGCGGTTGTTATAACCATCGGATCGGCTTATACGACGGGGTGTTGATCAAGGAAAATCACATCATAGCGGCAGGCTCGATAGGCTTGGCGATCCAGGCGGCGCGCGAGCTGACTTCGGTTCCTGTCGAAGTGGAGGTTGAATCGATGCAGGAATTTATCGAAGCCGTCGCGGCAAAGCCGGACCGGATCATGCTGGACAACTTCAGTCTTGAGGATATGGCGGCGGCGGTCAAACTAAACGCCGGGGCCATAGAGCTTGAGGCTTCCGGCAATATCGGCCTGGACAATATCAAGATAATTGCCGAAACCGGCGTCGATTATATTTCGATCGGCGCATTAACCAAGCATGTCAGGGCGGTCGATCTGTCGATGCGCATCAAGCTGGTGCATTAATATGATTGAAAATGCTGAATCATTGGTCAAACGGATCAGTCACGGCGTTTATGTGATCGGTGTCGGCGTTGGCGAGCGCCAAAATGCCTTTACTGCGGCCTGGGTGATGCAGGTGTCTTTCGATCCGTTATTGCTGGCGATCAGCATTAATCCCGAGCATTATTCTTATCAATTGATGCAGGAAAGCGGCGTTTGTACGGTTAATGTTTTGGGGCAGGATCAGTATGCAATCGCGGAGCATTTCGGCCGGTCCGCACCGGACAAGATGGCAGGATTTCAATGGCGGCAAGCCGAAACCGGCGCGCCGGTTTTATCCGAAAGTTTGGCTTATTTTGACTGTCGAGTCAGCCATTATGCCGATGCCGGCGATCATAAAATCGCCGTTTGCAAAGTGGTCGCTGCGGCAACGCTTAATCAGGGGCGGCCATTGTTGTACAGCCAGACCGGCGACATGGACGGCAGCAGCGAACTATATTAATCGCCGGTTAAAAAATAGAACACGGATGACACCGATTAGACGGAACTAAACGGGTTTAATTTGTTGGCTTCCCTGAAGCTGGGCCGATCTGAGGTTAATCCGTTCGTGGTGACCCTTCGGCTACGCTCAGGACTAAAGGCCTTGTCGAACCATGAATGGATTAACCGTCTAAATGGGAAACTATTTTTATCTGTGAATATCGGTTAAATCCGTGTTCCATTAATCCCAGTTACACCAGCGGAAACATTTTATCGGGGTTGAGTATGCCGTTCGGATCGAATTGGCGCTTGATGGCCCGCATCAGTTCCAAAGAATTCGCATCCAGTTCCCGGTCGACAAAATCCCGTTTTTCCAGGCCTACGCCATGCTCGCCGGACAGTGTGCCGTTTAAAGCCAGCACCAACGAAAAGATCTCGTCCAGACAGGCGTGGGCTTTTTTGCCCTGCTCCGGCTCATCGGGATCGAGCAATAAATTGACATGGATGTTGCCGTTGCCCGCGTGGCCGAAGTTGATAATGGGCAGGTCGTATTTTTTTGACAGCTCGCCCAGTCCGGCTATCAGTGCAGGCATTTCGGTAACCGGCACCACGACATCTTCATTGATTTTTTTCGGCGCCACCTTGCGTAGCGCCGGGGACAGCGCTTTCCGGGTTTGCCACAGCGCTTTGACTTCGGCATCGGTTTTAGCAAGGCGGATGTCCAAAAGGCCGTCGTTTTTGGCGGCGGCGGCCACTTTTTCGGCTGCCGTATCCAGGCCTTCCAATTGACCGTCGACTTCGATCATTAACATCGCCCCTGCATGTTCGGGCAGGTCGGATTCCGAATATTGCCGGATCATGTTGATCGCATTGCCGTCGATAAATTCCAGCGCACAGGGAATCACCGGTTGCGACATGATCGCGGAAACGGCTTTGGCCGCATCGAAAACGGAATTGTAGATGGCCCTGAGCGTTTTGGTCGCTTCCGGCAGCGGCGTCAGTTTTAACGTCGCCTGGGTAATAATCGCCAGCGTGCCTTCCGAACCGAGGATCAGCCGGGTCAGGTCATAGCCGACCACGCCTTTGCTGGTATGAACGCCGACGCGGATTTCCTTGCCCGCGCCGGTCACGGCGCGCAGCCCCAGAGTGTTTTCCCTGGGCGTGCCGTATTTTACCGCCCTGGGCCCTGCGGAGTTGTAGGCCAGATTGCCGCCGACGCTACAGAACGCCGCGCTGGTCGGATCGGGAGGCCAGAAAAAGCCTCGCTCTTTGGCGATGTCCTGCACCTGCTGGTTGGTCATGCCCGGTTCCACGATGATGTAGCGGTTGTCGGGGGAAAATTCGACCAGCTTGTTCATCCGTTCCAGCGACACAATCAGCCCGCCTTTAAGCGGAGTGGTCGCGCCGGTGGTGCCGGTGCCGCGGCCTCGGGCGGTCAGCGCAACCTTGAACCGGTTGCAGGCGTTAACGGCGCTGACGACTTGTTCATGCGTGGTGGGGAAAACCACGGCTTGAGGCAAGACATGGCGGCGGCTGTTGTCGTAGCCGTATGTCCAGCAGTCTTCAGGCGCAGTTAAAATATCTTCGGCGGCAAAAGACTCGGCCAGTAAAGATAGGAAGTCGGCAGGTAAAGGGGCAATATTAGTCAAGGTATTCAAAGACCGTAATGATTTGTTTTACATCGGATTGATGTCTGGCCGCTTCGATGGCCGCGGCGCCTTCATTTCTATGCACGAGTCCCATCAGGTAAACCGTGCGTTTTTCGGTAATGACTTTTACCCAGGATGAATCGAAGCCGGGTATTTGCGTCAACGCAGTTTTTACCCTGCCGGTGATCAGCGTGTCATTGGCGCGGAAATTAAGCGGGCTGGGATTGGCGATAACCAGCTTGTTATGCACTCGTTTTACGTTGGGAATGACGCGAACGTTGTCGATAATCAGATCGCTCCATTCCTCTTTGGGCGCTTCGCCGGTGACCAGTACCGCGCCGTTGTACGAGGTTATATTGAAGTGGCATTTTTCGCGCAAGTTGTAATAGGTATTCAGTTTGGCGCTCGCATTCGCTTCAATAGTCTCGTCGGTCAAAATAGCGTCGCGGGTGCGACGGTCATTTAGCAGTGATAAGCCGGTTATTTCGGCGCCGCCCGCCTTAATCGCCGAACATCCCGAAATAAACAGGGTATGTATTGCCAACAGTAATAAAAGTTTTTTCATGTCTCGGCAATTGCTCTCGGCATTGCTCTACCTCCTGTGTCCATACAGTCGTTAACCGCCAAATAATTGATGGTCGATCAAGTCGCACAGGCAATGGGTAATCAATGTATGTGCTTCCTGAATGTGTGCGCCGGAGTCTGACGGCACGCGGATTTCTATATCGGTTTCATTGAGCAAGGGCGCTATCATGCCGCCATTATTGCCGGTCAGGGCGACGATGCTGATGTCTTTATCGTGGGCCGTGGTGACCGCTTTGGCGATGTTCGCCGAATTATTGCCGTCGGTGTAAACGACCAATATATCGCCGCTTTGTCCCAAGGCTCTGAGCTGTTTGGCGAAAACATCGTCGAAATGATAGTCGTTGGCTATCGCGGTGATGGTGGTTGCGTCGGTGGTCAACGCGATGGCGGGCAACGATGGCCGATCGCGTTCGTATTGGTTAAGCATCGCCGATGACAGCAATTGGGCGACGGTCGCCGAACGGCCATTGCCGCAAGTGATTATTTTCTTATCATTCAGCAAGGTTGCGACTAACCGTTGCGAGGCAAACTCGATCAGTTCGCCGAGTCCGGTCAGTGTATCTTGCTGGATTTGGATGCTATCTGAAAAATGATTAATTATGCGATTTTGTAGGCTCATAGCAAAAGATTATAAAGGCTATCAACTTAGCCCGCGACACTTTTCAAATTCAGTTATGCCGGAAATGCATTTTGTATCCAGTTGATGCCGCCATTGCCGGAAATGGCGACTACATCAAAACGGATAGGGCGGTCGGTTTTTTGGGTGGAAAGGTAAACATGCGTTGCTGCGATGATGCGGGATTGTTTGGCGGGAGTGATGCTTTCGGCTGCGCTGCCGTATTTGTCGGTTTTGCGGAAGCGGACTTCGATGATAACCAGCGTTTGTTTATCGGTCATGATTAAATCGAGCTCGCCCTGTTTGCAGCGGAAATTCCGGTTAACCGGTTTGAGTCCCTGATTAATCAAGAAGTTGTGGGCTTGTTCCTCGGCGCTTTCACCGCGAATCAGATGTGCGGCTTTGGTCTTGAGCTTAGTAAGCAGCATGGTCGGTCAAGTTTTCCGGGTGAGGCTTTTGCGCTTTATTTGCTGCCGGTTCGGCATGAGTGGGAAAACCGCTTATTTCAGGCCGACCGTCCACAAATCTGGCGCATACCAGTGCGCGCTTGATGCGTTGGTCGGCGGTCAGTGACAGGTTGCCGGTTGCGCCGGGATAGGGATTGCCGTTCAGGTTATTCACGCGTGTGGTCAGGTTGTATGCATCAATACCCATCGCAATCAGGCGTAAATACGTGCTGGGAAATTGCTTCCAGGTTTCTTTTAGCGCATCCATGCCGAGTTCTCCGGGGTAGGCTTTATTGAATAACCAGGGGATGTCGCAAAAAGTTATTTTATTAAGGTCGGTATCCAGCGATGCGTTGGCCTGTCCCGTGTAAACGGTGGGCATCGCATAAACCGGGAGGTCGCCGGCCTGATAAAACTGTAGCTGGGGATTGATGGAACGAGCCTCAGCGCTATAGGCGCTTAATAATATAGCGTCGGCGTCCTGCCGTTTTCTCGGCGTGTATTTTACGGAGGGTATCAACGTAAGGATTTTACGGTAACGCTGTTCGCTTTCATCCAGGTTGAGCAGTTTTTGAATCGGTGCTGAAAAGTCGGTTTCTTTCGGGTTAAAGCTCTGGGTTTCCAGGATGGTTCCGCCCTGAGCCTGCCAGTCTTCCGTTAAATAATTGGCGATACGTTTCCCCTGTGCGTTTTCAGGGGCCAGCAGCAGTGCTTTCCGGTGTCCGTCCTCCCAGGCTTTACGGGTGATTTGGTCGGTGTCGTCCAACGGGCTTAGGCTAAATTGGTAGAGCTGGTTTTTTTGCAGATCGGGAATATGATTTAATGCCAGCACGGGTATGGTCAATGCAACGGTATCGGCAAGGCTTTGAAGCTGCTCTTTAGCCAGCGGACCGATGACTAACTGGGCGCCTTCCGCGACAGCTTGATGATATAAGGCTTGCGGTGTCGATTGTTCGGTGTCGTAAAAGCGGATGGCGGGTTGTTTTGACTGGCTGTTCGCCCGGTCGTAGGCGGCCATAAAGCCGGCGCGGATGGCTTCGGCGGCTTTGACAAAGGCGCCTGATTCGGGCAACAACAGTGCGATTATTTGGGTTTGTGAGTACGCATTTTCGGCTGCGTTTTGGGGGCGATCCAAGAAACTTAAGTCGGCTGGGTGTGCGGGAAAGTTTGCGCGCCATTGGCTTATTTGGCTATTAAAATCGGGTCGGTTTATATATTTCAAAATATTGGCTAAAGACATCCAGCCGGCCAAAGTATCTGTTCGGCTGGTTTGCAAGGCGGTGTCAGGCAGCAGACGCAATGCTTCAAGGATGGCGGCCTGGTTTTTTTCGCGTTCCGCAGGGGATGTTATTAACGGGTGCAGTTCAATTCTGGATTTGGCGCCTTCAAGCAGATTGCCTGTTAACGAGTAGGCAAAGGCCTGTGATTGAAAGTATTTGATTTGGTTGTCAGGGCTGAGCTGTTGCGGTTGAATCAGCGCCAGACTCTCAATGGCCTGTTCAGCCTCGCCAAAGCTGAGCAGGATCTGGGCATAAAGAAGACTGAGTTGAGCGCGCTGTTCGGGCGGCAGATCGGCGGGATTGATCGTATCGGCAGCCTGCTTTGCGTTATATCCGTCGCCGGACTGGATTAAGGATTCGACATTCTTCAGATGTTGCTGATTCTGTTCTATCAGCGTTGGGGTTGCCGGATACTGGTATAATTCAGTCATTTTTCCCGGCTGATCGTTTGTTATCAGAGGCTGCGTCACCAGCGCTTCCTGCTCAGGCAATGCGCTGCTTGCAGGTGTGGGCGCGCAACCGGAAAAGAACAAGAGGCCGGGAAGCAGCATGCATAATAATGGCGGCGTATAGTTGGGTCGCATCTTTAAATGAAGGCTTTTCAAGTGAGTGTGTCGAATGTCAAGTGAATGCGGCAAATTATACGTTGTTGCTACGCCGATAGGTAATTTAGCAGATATTAGTTTCAGGGCGGTTGAAATATTAAAACAGGTCGACTTGATTGCAGCCGAAGATACCCGGCATGTAAAAATGCTGCTGCAGCACTACGGGATTAGCAATAAGCTGATTTCGCTGCATCAGCATAATGAAGACAAGGCTTCGTCCGGGTTGTTGGAAAAGTTGCGCGAGGGCTTATCGATTGCGTTGGTTTCTGATGCGGGAACACCGCTGTTGAGCGACCCCGGCATGCCGCTGGTAAAAATGGTCAAGGAGGCAGGCGTTGATGTTGTGCCGGTACCGGGTGCTTGTGCGTTGATTGCGGCATTGTCCGCTTCGGGATTGCCGGTTACTCGATTTACATTTGAAGGCTTTTCGCCGCGAACGTCGTCGGCGCGAAAAGCATTTTTTAGCGAGCGATTAATGTGTCCGACAACCTGGGTGTTTTATGAGTCCAGTCACCGGATTCTGGCGTCATTACAGGATATGGCCGAAGTTTTGCCGCCGGATCGGCAGGTCGTTATCGCCAGAGAGCTGACCAAGTTGCACGAAACCATCGTGAAAACCAGTTTGGGTGAAGCGCTTAAGTTGGTTGAGCAAGATGCCAACATGAGAAAAGGGGAGTTTGTGGTGATTGTCGATGGTGCAATTGTCGACAAAAAGGAGCAAATCATTACGCCCGAGCAGGAAAAAATACTGCGTGTGTTATTGGGCGAATGCTCTATCAAGACCGCAGTTGCAATGGCAGTGGAAATTACCGGTGTCAGGAAGAAGCTGTTGTATCAAGCCGCGTTGGAGCTGGATAAAGTGAAAGAGGCTTAATGCCGCCGGCAGCGCATTTGGTTTTCAATTTAGGACGGCTTAAGGTTAAGTCTTCGTGCTCCCCTCCTTAATTGGAAAGCCTGTATAGTAGTGTTTACGCAATTTGAGTAAATATTATCATGCTGAGGTTCGCCGATATAAGCCATTATGGCGCAGCCTTATGATGTGGCTATGGTCAGCCTCCGCTATTTGCAAATCCGCGTTGAATATGGAATATGCTGCAAAGGCGCTTAGTTTTTCCGTTAATGCGATATGAGGCGTTTTTCTGGTCTGGTTTTTGCTTATGAAAAAGTCAGCTTACATAGCGTTTTGATGTGGATGTGTGATACACTGAGCATTGAAAGAGTCGGCTGAGCAGTCGCTGTTTTATCGCAAGATAAGACGGAGGAAAGTCCGGACTCCATTGGGCAGGGTGCCAGGTAACGCCTGGGAGGCGTGAGCCTACGGAAAGTGCCGCAGAAAATATACCGCCTGTCACTTGTGACCGGTAAGGGTGAAAAGGTGCGGTAAGAGCGCACCGCGCAACTGGTAACAGGAGTGGCATGGTAAACCCCACCCGGAGCAAGATCAAATAGAGGAACAGACGCGTGGCCCGCGCGGTTCCTGGGTAGATTGCTTGAGCTGCAGGGTGACTTGCAGCCTAGATGAATGACTGTTCTCGACAGAACCCGGCTTACAGGCCGACTCTTTCTTCTTTATTTCCGGGTATGTTCCGCCCGGTTCCGCGCGCTGTAAAAAGCGTAAAAACTGTCCAGTAATTATTGCGGCAGTATCTTTGATTCAGTTCTCACTTTCTGCAAACAAAGCTGAAACTTTCCGCTGAGTTTGTACTTAAAGTACTTTGTTACCAAAATCACATATTTTACTGATAAAAAATGAAAAATGACTGTCCGTTTTTCGTATGGATATATCCCATTCTGATTGTGTCCTAAGTCATTGTCGAAAAAGAAAGAATCTAAATGAAATCATCCTTGACTAGGGGTTATTTGAAAACTATAGTGGTCATAAGTGGAGAAAAGTGGGAAAAAAGGGTTTTTTTGGGGGAATCTGAGGTGAGTTTTGTTTCGGGGCATTAGTTCAATCAATTTAGACGGCAAAGGACGTCTTGCAATTCCTACCCGTTATCGGGAGGAATTGCAGGATTGCTGTGAATGCCAGATGGTTGTGACGGTTGCTGTCGATGAACGCTGTGTCGGAGAGAAGGGTTGTTTGTGGTTGTACCCGATGCCGGAGTGGGAAAAGCTTGAGCAAACGATTAGCAAATTGCCTACCTTAAATAAAATGGCCGGCAAGTTGAGGCGGTTTGTGATCGGCAATGCATCCGAATGTGAAATGGACGGTCAAGGCCGTTTGTTATTGCCGGAAAAGTTGAGAACATTTGCAAATATAGACAAGAAGATTGTCCTGGTTGGTCAGCTCAATAAATTTGAACTCTGGAATGAAGAAGCCTGGGGGGCAAAGGAAAGCGAATGGCTGGATGGCGGCGATAATGAAGGATTGGAAGATTTAGGCTCTTTGTCTTTTTAATGCGGGAGAACTGTTAGTGGAACATTTGCCCGTTATGTTTGCAGAAGCTTTGCAACAGTTGGCTATTAAAGAAGATGGGGTTTATCTGGATTGTACCTTTGGTCGCGGAGGGCATAGTCAGGGTATTTTGAGCCTGCTGGGGCCATCCGGGCGATTGTTGGCTTTTGACAGGGACTTGGAGGCGATTAACTCCGATTATGCGCAAGCCATGCTTGAAGATAAGCGTTTTAAGCTTATACACACGCATTTTTCTGAGTTGGAAAATATAGTCATAAGTGAAGGTTTGGCAGGAAAAATCGACGGTATTTTGATGGACTTGGGCGTTTCGTCGCCTCAGCTGGACAATCCCGAAAGAGGTTTTAGCTTTTTGCGCGATGGGCCGTTGGATATGCGGATGGATGGCAATGCGGGCATTACGGCGGAACAGTGGTTGACCGGCGTTGACGAAAAGGAATTGGTTAAGGTTTTGTTCGAATATGGGGAAGAGCGGTTTGCTCGGCGCATAGCTCACGCCATTGTTGAAAAAAGAGCCGAATCGCCCCTTACAACAACCAGGGAATTGGCAAAGCTTATTGAAGACGCAGTGCCGGTAAAAGAGAAACATAAGCACCCGGCAACCCGTAGTTTTCAGGCGATCCGTATCGAAATTAATAGTGAGTTGGACGAATTGAAAGCTGTTTTACAGCAGTCTGTGCGGCTTCTGAAACCGGGCGGGCGTTTAGTGGTTATTTCTTTCCATTCATTGGAAGACCGGATCGTCAAACGTTTTATCAGGTCTGAGTCAGGGGCCAAATATAATCCGGGTAAATTACCGATTAAAGAAATGGATATAACCAAGGGTATCTTGAAAAAAGCGGGTAAAGCCCTAAAAGCCGGGCCGCAGGAGATTGTCCAGAATCCAAGGGCGCGAAGCGCAATCATGCGGGTAGCTGAGAGAGTTTAAGTGGCGGCAATTCGCTATATAGGTGTGGGTACCCTGATATTGGTGTTGTTGATATCAGCTTTGGCCGTAATTTACAGCAAATACCATTCACGATTAATTTTTATTGAGATCCAAAAGCAGGAAAGAGAGTTGGATCAATATGAAGTCGAATGGGGGCAGCTGCAATTGGAGCTGACAACCTTGGCGGAACAGAATCGGGTGGAACAAGTGGCGCGGGAGCAATTGAAGCTGGTTATGCCGTTACGGGAAAAAATCGTTTATATAAAACCGTAAATGATACATTTTCAAGGCAAAAATAAGGCAAGTAAGCCGTTTGGTGATTTTTCGGGCCGGCCGCACCGATTCGTTGCCGATAGTGACACTTCCGCCATCTATAGCGGCCGGAGGAAAGTCGTAGTCGTTTTTATAATGACTTGTATGGCGGCGCTGGTGGGTAGGGCTTTTGATTTACAAGTACTGAATAATCAGTTTCTTAAAGAGCAGGGCGATATGCGCCATGTCAGCGATGTGTCGGTTTCAGCATACAGGGGCATGATAAAAGACAGGAATGGCGCCCCGTTGGCGATCAGTACGCCTGTCGAGTCGATCTGGATGAATCCGCAACAGATTGAACCGGGGAAAGAAAGCGAAATCAGACAAATGGAAATGTTGTTAAATTTGCCTAAGGGAAAGATTGATGAGCTGATTAAAGGCGATGCGCACAGACAATTTGCGTATATCGCTCGCCAGATTAATCCGGTGGTTGCGGATCAAGTGAAGGCATTGAAGCTTGCGGGCATTTATTTCGAGCGGGAATTCAAGCGTTTTTATCCGGCAGGAGAAGTTTCCTCGCACTTGATCGGTTTTACCGACATTGACGATGTGGGTCAGGCGGGACTTGAATTCGGATACGAAAAATCATTAAAAGGGATTCCGGGCAGCAAGCGGGTTATCAGGGACGGACAGCGACGGATTATCGAAGACGTAGAAAATATCAAGGAACCGGTTGCGGGCAGGAATCTGGATTTAAGCATTGATCAGCGTATCCAGTATCTGGCGTACCGGGAATTGCAGTTGGCGGTCAATCAGCACAAGGCAAAATCGGCGGCGCTGGTGGTGCTGGATGCAAAGAGCGGGGAAATTCTGGCGGCGGTTAATCAGCCGTCATTTAACCCGAACACCCGAAAAGGTTTAAAGGAAAGTCTGTACAGAAATAGGGCGATAACCGATGTATTTGAGCCGGGGTCAACGGTCAAGCCGTTTGTTGTCGCAGCCGCGTTGGACGGAAGGTATGTCAAGCCGGATGAGGTTTTTGAAACCCACGGATTTTTACAGGTCGGAAATCATCTGGTTAAGGATGTGCATAATTACGGAACTCTGGATTTGACCGGAGTGCTGAAGAAGTCCAGCAATGTTGCGGTAAGCCAGATGGCATTGAGAATGCCGCCGGAATATTTTTGGGGAATTTACCATAAGTTGGGGCTCGGTGTGGCCGCAGGCTCAGGTTTTCCGGGGGAAGCCAACGGCAGTTTGCTTGATTATCAAAGCTGGCACGAGTTTGACAGGGCGACTTTGTCATTTGGTTACGGTGTGAGCACCTCGGCATTGCAGCTGGCCAGAGCCTATACGGCCCTGGCCGATGACGGCATTTTGCATTCGGTCAGTTTGTTAAGGCGGGATGAGGATGTTGATCAGCAACGGGTGTTTTCGGCCAAGACCGCCAAAAGGGTCAGGGCCATGATGGAAACTGTACTTATGAAGGACGGCACCGCTTACGAGGGCAGAGTCGATGGCTACAGCGCCGCCGGTAAGACCGGGACGGTAAAGAAAGCCGGTGCGGGCGGATATGTCGAGAAAAGTTATTTTTCTGTTTTTGCAGGCATGGCGCCGGCAAAAAATCCGAGACTGATTACCGTAGTCATGATTGATGAGCCTTCAGCGGGGCAATACTACGGAGGGATAGTCTCAGCGCCGGTGTTTTCCAAGGTAATGGCGGGGGCCTTGAGGGTGTTGGAGGTTGCTCCCGATCAACAGGATAATATGCCCATTTTGTTGACACGGCAAGGTTCATAACATGATCACTACATAGACATAGGAGGGCGGGGTATGCAGGAGCTGAAAGATTTATTAAATGGACTGACCCCGCTTTCAGATCAGGGCGATATTTCGATTGCCGGTTTGGCTTTGGATAGCCGGAATGTGCGTGGCGGCGATGTATTCGTTGCTTTAGCGGGCGCCAAACAGCATGGCTTGGCGCATGTTGAACAGGCTGTTAATAATGGGGCCTGTGCGGTCATTTTTGATCCGGCCGGTAACGGTCGTCAGCTGGCAGAGGCCTTACGGTGCAATGCATCTGCTCTTGTGCCGATGATTGCAGTGGAAAACCTGGGCTTAAAGTTGGGCGAATTGGCCGCGCGTTTTTATGGAGACCCATCCCGGTTTATGACGGTTATCGGCATTACCGGTACTAACGGAAAAACCTCTTGCAGCCAGTTTTTGAGCCAAATGCTGGATGACTGCGGAATCATAGGGACGCTAGGCTGGGGCGAATGGGGCAAGCTTAACAAGACGCTGAATACCACGCCCGATGCCCTGGCAATCCAGAAAATACTGGCGGAATTATTAAAGGATAAAAAGCGAGTCGTGGCGATGGAAGTGTCCTCGCACGGTCTGGAGCAAGGCCGGGTCAACGGGGTAAGGTTCAAAGGCGCGGTATTTACCAATATCAGTCGAGATCATCTGGATTATCACGGCACCATGGAAGCTTATGTGCAGGCCAAGCTGGCGCTATTAAAAAAGCCGGGCTTAGCTTTTGCGGTGGTGAATTTGGATGATATGTACAGCGGGCAGATTATCGCCGCCGTGCCTGAGTCGGTGCAGTTATGGCATTTTAGTGCCAACGGAAAAACAGCGGATTCAGGCGAATGCGTCAATGTGGAAAATATACTGCATAAAACCGATGGTATCGAATTTGATCTGCGCTGGCGGGATCAGCTTCAGCGGGTCAAGGTGCCGCTTTATGGCGACTTTAATGTAGAGAACGTTCTGGCCGTATTGACCGTCATGCTGGCGATGGGTGTTTCGTTGCATGATGCGGCTGAAAAACTTACCGGTATAAAGCCGGTTGATGGCCGGATGGAACGTTTCGGTGCAGAGACTGATCCATTGATTTTTGTCGATTATGCTCATACTCCCGATGCCTTGGACAAGGTTTTATCCAGTTTGCGCAAGCATTGCAAACAGGATTTATGGGTGGTTTTCGGTTGCGGCGGAAACAGGGATGCAGGTAAACGGTCGCAAATGGGAAAAATTGCTGAACAATGGGCGGATCATGTGGTGATTACCGATGACAACCCGCGTTACGAAAACGGGCTGGATATAGTTAACGCTATTCTGGCCGGTTGCAGTACGGCTAAGGCTGAAGTTATTCAAAACAGAGAACAGGCGATACAAAAAGTGGTGGCGAGTGCGGCTAAAAATGATTGCATCGTGATTGCGGGCAAAGGCCACGAGCAATATCAGGAAAGCAACGGCGTGTGCGTACCTTTCAGCGACAGGCAAGTCGTGATCGAGGCATTGAACAGGCGAAACAGATGAATATGACGCTGAGTGAGATTGCGGCCTGCGTGCAGGGCAAGTTGGTCGGGGAAGATGTTGTGATCTCCTCGGTCAGTATCGATACAAGAGCGATAAAGCCGGGACAGCTTTATGTGGCGATTAAAGGCCATAACTTCGACGGCAATGAGTTTGTAGCGCAGGCCGAACAAGCCGGAGCCGTGGCGGCGATCGTGCATCAGGGCGTTGCGGCGACCGCCAGGGATGGTGGAAGTGTCGCAATCAGTACGGAACTGATGCGACCGACGGTGCCGCACATCGTTGTTGATGATACCAGGCTGGCCTTGGCCGAATTGGCCGGAGCCTGGCGGAAAAAAGCGGCAGTGTCCGTCGTCGGTATTACCGGCAGTAACGGCAAAACCACCGTCAAGGAAATGGTGGCTGCAATATTAAGTGTCAATGGGAAGACGCTGTTTACCCAAGGCAATCTGAATAATGACATCGGCGTGCCTTTAACCTTGTTGCGTTTGGACGAACAACACCGGTATGCGGTTGTCGAGATGGGGGCAAACCATCCGGGCGAAATCGAATATACCAGTCAATATGCACAGGCTGACGTTGTGATCATTACCAATGTGGGGGCCGCGCATATAGAGGGATTCGGCAGTGTCGCCGGCGTCGCTAAAGCGAAAGGAGAAATAATCCAGACGCTTAAGCAGGACGGTGTTGCGGTTCTTAACCGCGATGACGCCTACTTCGATTATTGGCAATCAGTGGCCGGAACAAGAAAAGTTGTGTCGTTTGGTCTGGATGACCGGGCCGGGGTGACGGCGCATTCGGTTAAAACGGAAATTGTTGATCATGCGTTTGCTACGACTTTTGAATTAGTGATCGCAGCCGGGGCGTTGACGGTAAAACTAAAGCTGGCGGGTCGGCATAATGTCGTCAACGCATTGGCGGCAACCGCGGCTTGTCTGGCGCTGGGTATCGACCTGCAACAAATTAAACAGGGGCTGGAAAGCGTAAAACCGGTAACCGGACGATTGCAGCCGCTGGTAAGCCGTTTAGGCAATATCGTCATCGATGATACCTATAACGCCAATTCGGCATCACTGAAAGCGGGACTGGATGTGTTGGCTAACTGTGAAGGGAAGCACTGGCTGATTTTAGGCGCTTTTGGTGAATTGGGACCCGAGAGTCAGAGAATACACGAACAAATAGGTGAGTTAATCAAATCAAGTGGTGTCGTGCGTCTCCTCGCTATAGGTTCTGATGCCCGGAATACGGTGAATGTTTTTGGCAAAGGAGCCACTTTTTTTGATAGCCAAAACGATTTGATTGAAGCGTTAAAGCAAGAGCTCAAAGGGGATGAAGCGATTTTGGTCAAAGGGTCAAGGGCGCAACGCATGGAGAATGTAGTGGCCGCATTGGTTGAGAATTTCAGGATATAAATAATGTTACTTTATTTTGCAGATTATTTAATGACCTTTGACGGCGGTTTCAGGGTATTTCATTACCTGACCTTTCGCGCGATTCTTGGAGCCTTAACCTCGCTGACCATTTCTTTCATTATCGGGCCGGTCATGATCAGGAAGTTAAGCCGCAACAAGATCGGCCAGAGTATCCGCGAGTTGGGTCCGCAATCCCATTATGAGAAAAAAGGTACGCCCACGATGGGAGGAACCCTGATACTGGTCGCCATTGCGTTCAGCACGCTGTTGTGGGCGGATCTGAGCAACCGCTATATCTGGGTTATTTTACTGGTGACCTTGGGTTACGGTGTGATCGGTTTTATCGACGATTATAGAAAAGTCGTCAAAGGCAACAGCGACGGTTTGTCGGCTAAAGCCAAATATTCATGGCAATCGGTCATCGGTTTAATGGCGGCTGTTTTTCTATACAAAAGCGCAATTCTGCCGGCAGAAACCCAATTGATAGTCCCGTTCTTTAAAGACGTCATGCTGGATATGGGCTGGCTTTATATAGTGCTGACCTACTTTGTGATTGTCGGAACCAGCAATGCAGTCAATTTGACCGATGGCTTGGACGGGCTGGCGATCATGCCGACCGTGATGGTCGCGACCGGTTTGGGTATTTTTGCCTATTTATCCGGCCATGTGACTTTCTCGCAATATCTGGCGATTCCTTATTTGCCGAATGCCGGGGAATTGATCGTATTTTGCGCCGCTTTGGTCGGAGCCGGTTTGGGCTTTTTATGGTTTAACGCCTATCCCGCGATGGTGTTCATGGGCGATGTCGGCGCGCTGGCGCTGGGCGGGGCTTTAGGCGTTTTGGCGGTGCTGGTCAGGCAGGAAATCGTGTTGATGATTATGGGCGGTGTTTTTGTCATGGAAACCGTATCGGTCATTATTCAGGTAGCCTCGTTCAAAATGACCGGCAAACGCGTTTTCCGCATGGCGCCGATACATCATCATTTCGAATTGAAAGGCTGGCCGGAGCCTCGCGTTATCGTGCGATTCTGGATTATTACCGTGATCCTGGTGCTGATTGGCTTGGCGACCTTGAAACTGAGATAAGAAATGGATAATGCAGCGATTACAGCATTGTTGAAAAAGAATTTCGCCTTGGATCCGCAAACGTCCAAGGTTTTGGTCGTGGGGCTTGGCAACACGGGGATCTCGGTTGCGCATTATTTGCAAGGCTTGGATTTTAAATTCGCCATTATCGACAGTCGCGCCAAGCCGCCGATGATGGAGGAGTTTTTTCAACAAATGCCCGATACCCCGGTGTTTACCGGAGGTTTTGACGAGGCCGCGTTTAAGGTCGCGACGCATTTGGTAGTCAGTCCCGGCGTATCGTTGAATGAACAGGCGATCATCAAAGCCATAGCGAATGGCTCGAAAATAGTCAGCGATATAGACCTGTTTGCCTGTTCTGTCGATGTGCCGATCGTTGCAATCAGCGGTTCCAACGGTAAAAGCACGGTGACCACCATGTTGGGCGAAATGGCGAAAGCGGCCGGATTACGAGTTGGCGTAGGCGGAAATCTTGGAACCCCTGCTTTGGATTTACTGGCGTTAGACGCGCAACTGTATGTGCTGGAACTATCCAGTTTTCAACTGGAGCGAACTTCAGCCTTGAATGCGGCGGCAGCGACGGTGCTCAATGTCAGCGCCGATCATCTGGACAGACATGCCGATTTAGCCGAATACGCACGGGAAAAACAAAGAATTTTCAGGGGCGACGGCGCCATGATCCTCAACGCCGATGATCCGGTGGTTTCTGCCATGAGAGATGATGGTAGAAAGGCATTGACCTTCTCGATTAATAAGAAAGCGGATTTCCATCTTGCCTATCAGGGCGACACGGAATATCTGATGCACAATGAATCGTGCCTGATGCCGCTGGCCCAATTACCGCTTGAAGGCCGACATAACGCGGCTAACGCACTGGCCGCATTAGCCTTGGGCGTGGCCGTGGGCTTGGATGAGCAGGTCATGTGCGAGGCCTTGCGGAAATTTAAAGGGCTCAGCCACAGGATGCAGCGTGTCGCCGAAATACGCGGCGTTACTTGGGTTAATGATTCGAAAGCGACCAACATCGGCGCTTGTGTCGCCGCTTTGCAGGGTTATGCCCGTAAGGTGATTCTGATTGCCGGCGGCGACGCTAAAGGCGCCGACATGAACGAATTGGCGCCGGCTATCAAAGAAAAAGCCAAAAGCGTGGTGTTGATGGGTAAGGATGCGGCCCTGATCAAGCAGGCGCTGAACGATTGCGTCCCGGTTTACTCGGCCGACAATATGGCGCAAGCCGTGCAGATTGCCGCAGGTCTTGCCGATGCAGGCGACAGCGTCTTGCTGTCGCCTGCGTGCGCCAGTCTCGATCAATATAAAAATTATCAGGATAGGGGAGAAAAATTTACCAAAGCGGTATTGGCGTTGGTGGATCGCTCGGGCGACCTTGTGACTTTTCCATCTTCGATGGCGGCCATATGAGCGAACGGCGGCTTCTTACTGAGAATGGCGCTTCCTCCATCCCTGGAGGTCGTCAATGAAAGCGCTACGGACACGAGGGGGCCGATTTCATTTTGATCCGGTGCTGCTTTTCGTCAGCGCCGCTTTATTGTTGATCGGTTACGCGATGGTGGCGTCCGCGTCATTGCATCTGGGCATAAAAATGACCGGTGACGGTTCATATTATCCTGTCAGACAGTTAGTACATATAGGGTTGGGCGTGGTTTTCGGTGGCGGCGTGGCGGCAGTTCCAATGCGGGTTTGGGAAGAGAATGGTCCCAAGCTGTTTTTAGCGGGATTGTTTTTGTTGGTCATTGTGCTGATTCCCGGCCTCGGCGTAAAGGTTAACGGTAGTGTACGTTGGCTGTCGCTAGGCGGAATGAGGATACAAGTATCGGAAGTGGTCAAGTTTTTTTCCGTCATTTATATGGCCGGGTATGTAACTCGCTACCAGGAGTCGGTGCAGAATGCGGCTTTTGGCTTGGTTAAACCGCTGGGGCTGTTTTCGGTGGCCAGCCTGCTGTTGTTGATGGAGCCGGATTTTGGTTCGGCCGTCGTTATTATCATGATAGCGATGGGCATCATGTTTTTGGCCGGAGCCAGATTATCGCAATTCATCGTGCTGTTGCTGGTAATTGGCGTACTGGCAATGATGCTGGTTTATTTTTCGCCTTACCGTCTGGTTCGGGTCACCAGTTTTATGGATCCTTGGGCTGACCCGTTGAAAACCGGGTTTCAATTAGTCCAGGCGCTTATTTCGTTCGGACGCGGTGAATGGTTCGGTGTGGGCTTGGGTAGCGGCGTGCAAAAATTATTCTACTTGCCTGAAGCCCATACGGATTTTTTGTTCTCAGTGATAGCGGAAGAATTGGGATTGATGGGCGTGGTCACGGTGATCGGCTTGTTTTCGCTATTGGTCTGGCGCACTTTTGCAATAGCCGCGGCCGCCGAACAGGCAGGTCAACGGTTTTCCGCATTTATCGCCTATGGTTTGGGGATTTGGTTTGGTTTTCAGTCATTCGTCAACATGGGCGTCAATATGGGTATTTTGCCGACCAAGGGTTTGACCTTGCCGTTGATGAGTTATGGCGGCGGCAGCATGATGATCATGTGCTGTGCGGTTGCGTTGTTGTTTAGGGTGCAAAGCGAAGTCGCTGAAATAAATGCCGGTAAGCCAAAGAGAGGCCGACATGGATAAGCGCATTGTTATTATGGCCGGAGGAACCGGCGGGCATGTGTTTCCTGCGCTGGCTGTGGCTCATCAGCTGATTGAAAAAGGCTGGCAAGTCAGTTGGTTGGGAACGCAAAAAGGCCTGGAAGGCCGGGTGATTCCAGAACAGGGGATAGAGATCGACTGGCTGTCGGTCGCCGGAGTACGGGGCAAGGGATGGTTATCGAAAATAACGGCGGCATTGTTGTTGGTGAAGGCCTGTATTCAGGCATTGAAAATATTGCGTAAGCGCAAACCGGATGTGGTGTTGGGCATGGGCGGTTTTGTGGCGGGCCCCGGCGGGCTGATGGCGAAAGTATTAGGCATACCCCTGATTATCCATGAGCAGAACCGGGTGCCCGGCACCACTAACCGATTGCTGGCGCGCTTGGCCAATCAGGTATTGGAAGCATTTCCGGGCAGCTTTAATAAAAAGATAAAAGCAAAATTTACCGGAAATCCGTTAAGAAAACAGTTTAAAGAATGTGTAGAGCGCAGAGCAGCGCATCAAGGCATTAACATATTGGTCGTCGGCGGCAGCCAGGGAGCCCAGATATTAAACCAGGTTGTGCCGGGCGCAGTTGCAGGCTTGGATTTCAATGTGCAGGTAAGGCATCAAACCGGTACGGCGATGCA
>Ga0265297_10004219_pt1 | contig 23952 bp, 21 predicted proteins | sample Munlanlwell13791_FD_192502 | JGI IMG/M metagenome (GOLD analysis project Ga0265297, IMG submission 192502) | Leachate microbial communities from a municipal landfill in Southern Ontario, Canada - Leachate well 137-91 | ecosystem: Engineered > Solid waste > Landfill > Unclassified | place... | reverse complement strand
TGAATCCAGATGTGAGTTCAGCACATGACGTCTCTGTACCAAACACAGGGACAAAAACCGTTTACCTCTTAGCATCGTCTTACAAACCCGTCACGGCAGGAAACTCCTTTGCCTACGACACGGCAAACGGGGCAGTGGAGACAAGCGCAAACCCTGACGTAACAGTAACAACAACAGTAAACAATGACGTGGTAGTCGCCGTTCTCGGCGATGGGCTTGATACAAAGCCAACAGCACAAAGTTATGAGTTACTGTTTTCAACGGATGATGGAGCTTATTCCGACAACCTTCAATATACCATCCAAGAAGCAGCTGGAAACGTAACAATGTCTTGGACGGTAGCAAGTGATGATTGGTGTATGTGCGTTGGCGCGTGGAAAGAAGTTGGTGGTGGGCATCCATCAATTAAACGATTTGGTGGCATTCCTTTTGCCACCCGTAACTTGGGAGTATGGTAACATGGCTGAATTTACTCGATGTAGGAATAATGTGTTGGGGTACCCAATTTATGGTTTACCATTTACGATTGTATTTCCAATCCTTGATGAGGATGGCGACCCTGTTACAGGTCTAACTTGTGATTCAGAGGTAAGCAAAAACTGTGATACAGGGGCGGATTGCCATAATGAAGGTGTTGAAATTACATACACCACAGCAACTAATAAGGGCATGTATTACCTTGATTTGACAGGGGCACATACTGGAACAGAGATGGCTGCTGATGTTGTTTCCATTACAGTTTATGGTGGGGCTGCAACGGCACAGGCAACTTCCATTGTTTTATATCCAAAGCATTTACCAAAACTCCTCTCTAATAAAACGGTTGGGGATACAGGTAATGATTCCACACATGTTCATATGGCTGATGGTGTAGCCATTGATGATTTTTACAATGGTTGTGTCCTTCATATGAATGAATCCACAACGGATGAATGTAGGATGATTACTGATTATGTTGCATCCACCAAGTTGGCAACTCTTGGTTCGGCCCTTGATACTGCACCAACTGCAAGCACCAGCACATATGATGTTTATTTGACGGATGTGGCTATTGCTAATTTATTGGCATTGCAGGTTGGTATGATTCCGAATGCGGTTGCAGGGGCGGCAGATGGGTTAGCAACTACAACCTCTGAATCGACAGCCAACTCAGCTGTGCAGTCGAGGGGGGACGCTGCTTGGATTACCGCCACCGGTTTCGCAACATCAGTAAATGTATCCACAGCGAATTCAGTTGTCCAATCAAGAGGGGATGAGGCTTGGATAACTGCAACAGGGTTCGCAACCTCAGCTGAGTTAAGTGAGGCGGAATCAGCCATTGAATCACATGGTGATGCGAATTGGGGTGCAGAGGGTGGCGCAACATCAGAGGATGTATCCACAACACAGTCTGCTGTGATTTCAAGGGGAGACCAAGCATGGCTCACTGCAACAGGTTTTGCTTCATCGGAGGAGGTATCAATAACAGGTTCGATTGTGCAATCGAAAGGGGACGCGGACTGGCTAACGGCAACTGGCTTCGCCACATCAGAACAGGTGTCAATAACAGCATCTGTTGTCCAATCAAGAGGGGATGCCGCATGGCTTACAGCTACTGGATTTGCAACCTCAATTAATGTATCAACCGCCAACTCTGTTGTCCAGTCACGGGGTGATGAAGCTTGGCTTACGGCGACAGGTTTTGCAACATCAGAGGATGTATCTGAAGCCAGTTCGGCTGTTGTTTCAAGGGGTGATGCTTCTTGGTTAACAGCCACAGGTTTTGCATCTTCAGAGGACGTGTCCGAGGCCATTTCAACTGTTATATCAAGAGGGGATGTAGGTTGGCCAACGGCAACAGGGTTCTCAACTTCTGAGGATGTATCTGTTGCAGCCTCGATTGTTCAATCAAGGGGTGATGTTGCTTGGTTGACAGCAACGGGGTTTGCTACAAATGAGGATGTTTCAAAGGCAGCCTCGATTGTTCAATCAAGAGGCGACCAGTCTTGGTTAACGGCAACAGGCTTTGTAACATCGGAGCAGGTTAGCACAGCAGCATCAGTGGCTGTTTCCTCAGTACAATCAAGAGGGGACGCTGGTTGGCTAACAGCCACAGGGTTCGCAACGTCAGAGGATGTTTCTGAAAATGTGTCCACGGCGCAATCTGCTATTGTATCATATGGAGCGGCAAACTGGTTAACTGCAACAGGATTTGCAACCCCTGAAAATGTGTCTGTTGCTCAATCAATAGTTATGTCAAGGGGTGATTCAAGCTGGCTAACAGCAACAGGTTTTGCAACATCAGAGGATGTATCCACGGCGCAATCGGCAGTTATTTCAAAGGGTGATTCTGATTGGACAACGGCGACTGGTTTTATAACGTCAAGTGAATTGTCCACGACGCAATCCACAGTTGAATCATATGGAGATGGAAACTGGTTGACCGCGGTTGGATTTTCAACGGAGGAGGATGTATCCTCTGCACAATCTGCGATAATATCGTATGGGGTTAATTGGACAACAGCAACAGGCTTTGCAACATCAACTGCATTAAGTTCTGCCAAGTCAAGTTTGGACACTCAAATTGCTGATATTCCAACAGTCAGTGAATTTACTGCGAGGACATTATTAGCAGATGATTATATTGTTGTTGGGGATTTGTCAGGGCTATCAACATTCGACCCAACAAGTGATGTTGTTGCTCATGTTACATTGGTGGACACCTGTACAACGAATAGCGATATGAGGGGAACTGATAATGCGACGCTGGCATCTGTTTGGACAAATACAAAAGCGGGTTATTTGGATACTGCAATTTCATCCGTCCTTGCTGCAACAGATTTTTGGGGTATTGCATTGCCTGGGGCTTATACTTCAGGGGAGGCAGGATATATCCTTGCAGGGATTAAGACGAAGGTGGACACACTTGGTGGTGCAGGTGCTATTACATGGACCTACACGGTTACAGATTCCTCCACAGGTCTTCCAATAAGTGATGTTGATATTTGGGTGTCGACAGATGTTAGTGGGGCCAATATTGTGGCAACTGGTAAAACGAATACGAGTGGGGTTTGCACATTTTACCTTGATGCTGGGACATATTACATTTGGTCACAGAAGAGTGGGTATTCATTTACTAATCCAGACACAGAGGTTGTGGCATAAAATAGCTTATGTTAAAATTTAACATAAGATAATAATTAAAAAAGGAGATTGAAATGGGGGGAACTGTAACTGGAACGCCAGTATCAACACCAACTATAACACCCGGAATTACCACATATAGGGATTTGCGTTACCTATTTGTTGCAAGGTCTGGGCGATATGATTTGATAAATTCTGATTATACGGATAATGGCGCCGACTTCTTTTTCAATGAGGGACAGAAGATGTTGGATAGAATGTTCGGTGATGGAAAGGCGTTTGCACGTTACCCTGTTTCAATAGCAGCGGGAACGATTAAGGTGGCGGTTGTTGGTTTAAGGGCTGTCAAAGAGGTATGGGTGGCTGATTCAACGGGTATGACTGAATTGGTGAAGGAGAGGTTGAACACCATAAAAAATTATTATAGTGGGAAATTGTCAGATGAAGATAGGGATACACCTGCATACTATTCACCCGCTATGTTCAGACCTTATCCAGATACATTAACAACCCTTAGCACCGCTGGCATGTATGACGTTGAGGATTTAGTCCTTGATGATACACATTATACATATGATGGAATCATAATAATGCCTCCATCTGATGGTGTTTACACGTTGACAATACAAGGGTTGTTTTATAGCCCAACATTATCAGCCACGTTGTCGGGTGGTGTGTGGACACAGACCAAATCATTTTGGTCACAGGTGCATCCTGGCACTCTCCTCCTTGCTGCATTGTATAAACTTGAAGCGTTTTATAGGAATAGAGAAGGGATGAGGGATTGGATGGAAGCATTGATGGTTGATGTAACAGGGATAGATTATGATATTGTGGAGAGGGATATAGCCGGTGTGAGTTTGGAAATGGAGGGTTGATTATGAGTGGGAGAAGTAAGGAGGAGATAATTGCAACAAGGGCAGAAAGGCATACGAGGAGGATTGAGAAAGCTAAAATAACACCTGTTCCAGTTTCGGGGTTCGCAGAAAAACCTATTGATGCGTGCACCATTTTTAAATGTATGTTTCCAATATCTGGAAAATTATCCAACATAAGTGTCTTTGTGAGGGGTAGTGGGTTTAAGACTGCGAAGGCGAAGGTGGTGCTTGAAAAGACACCTGATACGGGTGTTGAAGATGTTAGGACCATGCTTGTTAATGCACCTGTGGGCAGGTTCTCCACAGTAACAGAGGCATTCATGATAAGTGCAGGGGATAGATTATCAGTAACATCAGAGGGGACAGATGTTGCCGGTTTATTCCCTGATGGAATTTGGATATCCGCCATATTTACAGCAGATAAGGGATTTTTGGAATTGGTTGATGTGGAGGAGAAATGAGGGCATTTTCTTTTGAACTTAGACCAACTGGTTTGAGGCCAGATAATAGGGGTTATAGGGGAACACCATTTTTGACGGTGGCTCAAAATGTAAAGGTTAAGAATAAGGCGTTGGAATATTATGTAGGGGAGATGGAAACATTCCCCACATTATCAGCAGGTGCTGTTACTGTGGATATGACTATGGACTGGCCGTTTCCACAGATATTTCATTCAGGGGATGGAATATTTATATGCACAAGGACGCATTTGTACCAATTAGTTTATGCGTCAGGGACATGGACTATCACAGATAGGTTGGCTGCATATACAGGGCATAATGTTAATTGGCCATGGACATTTGCAGACTTCCCAGGCACACCTGTATTTGCTTCTGCGAATGTTTTGGTTTATTATGATAGGACTGATGCTGCATGGTATACATATGATAAAAATAATAGCCATGGGGGCGGGTCGAATTGGAGTAGTTCATGGTATCAACCTGTTTCAATTTGCAATTTTAGGGGGCAGTATATAGCCGTTGGGAGTAAAACGACAACGACTTTTCCAAGTCAGACGAGGATAATTAGATGGTCTGATATTGGTAGGTTTGGGTGGTTTGGGCATACATCAGATGAAAGGAGTAATGAGGCAGGGGAGATGTATGTGAATGCGGATAGTGATGAAATACTCCTTCGATGCCTACCTCTGAGTACGGGGATTGTTGTGTATGGAACATTCCATTCCTACTTTTTAAGACCTGTTATGGACCCACCTACATATGCGCTGGATTTGATTGGTGGAATTGGGATTTCCAATCCTCTGGCAGTTGGTGGGGATGAGGATATGCACATTATTGTAGATAGAAGGGGGTGTTTGTGGGCATTGGCCCCAATGGTCGACCCACGAAATAATGATTACATGAAACCTAAAAGGCTTGGATATGAGGAATTTTTGTATCCATTGGTGCAGGGTTGCGACCCTGATACAGGGACGGGGATGGTGAGTGTGGTTTATAATAAATGGGAGAATGAATATTTTATTAGTAATGGGACAACCTCCTATTTATTTAATGAGGAGGGTTTAACGCAGGTACAAAGGTGCGTATCAGGTTTGCTTGATATGAAGGAAGTGAGGTTGGCAAGGACATGAGTGTATCCTTTGGCGATTATGTTTATGGTGCATATAAGACAACAAGTGGTGTGTTATCAACACAGGTTCTGTTGAAAACAGAGGCACTTGACTTTGGTCTGGGTGGATTAAAATCCATTATGCTTGTTGATACGGGGATTGATTTGTCAGGAGCATCAACGGCTATTGTGGAAGTTATGTTGGAATATAGGAATAGTAGGATTGACGCATTTGCAACCACTTCTTGGATTAAGTGCGACCCACATGGAGTTGCCTATCCACTTGTAACTGCGCTTGAATTTAAGGTGAATGTAAGGGCAAGTGATATTACTGATTTTGCCATTGACTCCATTCGGTTTGTTGTTAAGCAACCTGATAGGAGATTTGGAAGGTCTGATGTTAGGGCGTTTAAAGCTGGATTCACAGAGGAGGAGAGATAATGTTGATTTGTTTGCAGCCAGACCAAGTTGCTAAGTTTTGGGATTTAATAAAGTTGTCCATTGAAAAGTCAGCACCGCCTATTGTAAAAAGGAAACCTGATACAAACAGATTCCTTGAGGCAGCATACAATGGGGTATTGCAAGTATGGGTTGAAAGGAATGATGTTGGAGAGGTTGTATGTGTCCTCACCACGGCTGTAACAGAGGATTTTTGTTCAGGAGGGAAGAACCTTGTAATATATAGTTTGTATTCGGTTGGGGAAATTACGAGGGATAGTTGGGTTAATGGTTATAACACCATTAAGGAGTTTGCGAGGAGCAAGGGGTGTGATAATGTTGTTGGCTATACAACCGAGGAAGTTGTTAAGAGGCTTGCACGCTTCTTTGGAGGAGACGCTTCCTTCACCTATGTAATGATGGAGGTATAATTATGGGAAGTAGTGGTGGAGGTTCCTCAGGAGCCTCAAGTGGGAAAGTTTCTTGGCCTTCATATATGATGGCGGCCCATGGGGACTGGTTGAATTTGGATGCATCAGAGGCACCATCATATGGTGTAACGTCTGCAATAAATACGTTGCAAGCAAGTAATCCATATACATCAGCTACACCCTATGACCCTGCATCTAAGTTGGCGAGTATGGTTGCATATGTTGATGCCTTAAGTCAGGCGGTAAGTAGTGTGGACCCTGAGACAGGTGTAAGGACAAACATATCCTTAATAACCTCAACCATAAATAGTGCGGGTTTTGTTGCAGATGCTGAGATAACCAGTTCCCTTTTATCCGCAGCTGTTTCCTATGTAACTAAGATGGATGCAGCTGCTGTTGCTATTGACCCTGATAGTGATGTGGCTGTGATGATTGCAACCCTCACAAGTGCTGTTAATAGCTCTGCCTTGGCTGAGGATACATATGTAACCGATACATTGTTATCCAAGGCAAATAGTGAGATAAGTAAATTGGATACAGCCGCAGATGCTATTGACCCTGATGCGATTATGGTAACCGCAACAAGTGCGATGGTATCAGCTGCAACTGCTGGGCTCCCAGCCAATGCCGACATAACATCCACATTATTATCAAAGGCATCCTCCTACGTTGAAGCATTCAATGTGGAGGTTAGTAGTATGAGTCCAGACACAGATGTTATTAATAGGGCATCAATGGTAGCATCTGCTGTAACCTCTGGCCTGATTGTGGTTGATGCTGATATTACAAACACCCTTTTGACGAATGCAGAGGGTGCCATTAACGCATTGTCAACCGCCGCCTCAACTATTGTTCCCATAACAGATGTGGTAAATGCAGTTGCATCCGCAACATCAGCTGTTACAGCAAACCTCCCAACCAGTGCAAGTGGAATTATGACTAACTATCCTGGTTACATGGAAGGTTATATGTCCGAGGCTAGTGAGGCAGCTTCTGCTGCAATCTCCAATGTTGTAAATGTTGGAATGGCGATGAGTGTGGCTGCATCGACTGTCCTAACAGGCGTACCGTCTGATGAAGCCTCCATACTTAGTACGTATCCTGGTTATGTGGTATCATATGCAAGTGCAGCCAGTCAAGCAGCATCAGCCGTGGTGTCAAGTGTGTTGGAGCCAGGTGCATCATTTAGTAAGGTTGCATCATCTGTTGATGCTTATGGGATACCAAGTGCTGCCCATATAGCAAGTGCTGTTTTATCATATGGCGCAGACCTTGAGGCTGAATTGACAGCAGGGGCATATGCCTCCTTTGCTGCAAGGATGCGGGAATATAATGGTGTAATGTCCTCTGCCTATGCAGTTGGCCTTGCATTAATAGCTGAGGGTAAGGCAAGGAATATTGCCAAATTCACATCTGACCTGTTCCTTGAAGTGGATAGGGAAAGGGCTGATTTGATAAAGGCTGGCCTTGCTATGCAGGAAAGGCAATGGGATATTAGGCTTAATGCTAACAATGGACTAAACACATCGGCGCAAACTTTTGGTTCCATTTATGGTGATGTGAGTAAAAATAGGGCTGCCTTGACAGGTGGTGGATATACATTAACAGGGCAGTTTGCCTCCATTAGGGGGAGTATTGTTGACCTCCTCGGACGCCTTGGTCTTCCATTTAATGATACATATCTTGGGGTTATTAAGGATAGGGATGCGATGGTACAGGCATCATTGGCCTCCATTCAAGCCCTTATAATTGAGAGGATTGAGGCGTATAAGGGTGTTGCAACTACAAGGGTTCCACTTGGTGAAGGGTTTGTGCAATTAAGAAGGGATTGGCATAACAATAGAACCACAACTATTAATGGAACATTAATGGAAATAGACAAATTGGTGTCAGCTGAATTGGATGGGTATAAAAATATTGCCACACTATCTATTCCATTGGGTGAATTTTTTGTGCAGGTTAGTAGGGATTTAATGGAAAAAAGAACTGCCCTTATTACATCAGGTATATCTGATGTGATGAAGGGTGAAATGAGTTCACATGATGTGAAGAAGGCTGTGGTTTTATATGGTGTCCAACTCGGTCAGGAGTTTATACAAATGAGAAGGGAATGGCATAACAATAAAACCATGTTGGTAAATGGAAGTGTTGATGCTGCAATTAAATTAACTGGTACGGCATTTGAAGGGAGGAAAATAGCAGCCGTACTTGGCACACAGTTAGGTGAGGCATTTATACAAAGTAAAAGGGAATATAATAATAACAAATGGATAGCTTTTAACACAGCCATCACAGAGACATCAAGGATGGTTTTAACACATCTGGACGCAATAAGGACCACTTCACATATGGGGATTGAGGTTAATAGGATTGGTATAGTTGCATTAACAGAGGAGGAGGCTAAGACCCTTGAAATTGATGTTAGTGATGCTAAATGGGATTGTGAGGCTTTCCAATATGGGGCAAATATGTTGGCAGCTGTGAGTGGTGCAGCACAGTCAACAGGTCCAAGTGCGAAGCAGCCATCACAAATAAGCACAGCATTGGGTGGTGCATTGTCAGGGGCAGCGACTGGTGCTATGATGTTTCCAGCAAACCCAGTTGCTGGAGCAGCTATTGGTGGGGCGTTGGGGTTAGGTGCCTCATTATTATAATGATGTTGAAAAAAGGAGGTTTTGAATCATGCCGATTGGAGATTATTTTACAAATGTTTCAAACTGGGCAAAAAACCCAGCAAACGCAAATACTATCGCCATGCTTGCAAGTGTGGCTGGACAGGTTGGTGCGAAGATGGCTCCTGATAATCCATTTGCAGGAGTTGGTGTTGCCCTTCCAAAAGCGTACTTACAAAATCAGGGGCAAAAGCAAATAGCTGGACAGAAGGGGGTGGGTGAGGTTGACCCAAAGTCAGCGGTGGCTGATGCCTATACAAAGCATATTAAAAGTGCATTGGATTTATATGGGCAAGATAGGGAGTTGGGTGGACCACTCCTCGATAGTGTTTTGCAAGCGCAACCTGGCTCACCAAAGCGTGTGGGTGATTTGTTTAAGGAGAATCCTGAATTGCAGGAATTCAATGCTAACATTTGGCAGATACCAAATTTCGGAGGACAGGTATCAGGAAACCCTACACAACCCCAGGCTACTTCGGCACCAAGTTATTTGGATAATTCTCTTTCAAACGAAGTGGCTATGGGGCTATCTCCTGAGGCTGTTGAAAGTCTTTATAAACATGGTCTTGATGTTGCCAAACAAAGGGCTGTTGAGGCTGAATTACCTTATATCATGGATGAGAGGGTGGCTAATGCCCAGCATTTAAATGCAGCAGCGGCTGACACAAAATGGAAAATGAGCCCAGAGGGGCAAGAATTTGCCCTCAGGCATGCGGGCGAGGCTGCAAGGATTCAAAGTGAGGGTGAGGCGAATAGGGATGCGGCTAAGATAGCGGAGAGTGAAAGGCAGTTTGCCATATTGCGTCAAATTCCCATGTCTAACGAGGCTAGGATAGCCACTGGTACCAATAATTGGAGTGATGCAATTAGGATTCATGGAAATGGAATTGATAATATTATTACTTCTTATCGACAGGCCATAGAAGCGAAAGAGGATAGAAGAAGTAGGCTCACAACAGAGGCTGAATTAAGGAGATTCGCCCTTGATGAAAAGAGGTTTGAATCATTAAACAATGATATTATAAAGATTAAAACTGCTCCAACAATAGAGGAGTTTAATGCCCTATCTGAAACAGATAGAATCCTTTATAGGATGAATAAAATATTCCCAATGTCTAAAGAGGAAAAGGCAAGAAAGATGTTGGCGGTAAAAGGACTTGAAATACAGAGGGATGCAACTGGAATGAGGATTTATGGCAAGGAAAGGTATGAAGCCATGATGCATGCAAGAAGCTTGGCTGAACCAAGTGGTAAGGAACTGTCCCCAGAGGAAGCCATTGAAAGAGGAAGGGTAAATAGTAAGAAGGTTACACCAAAGTCAGTACGAATGTTTTCTCCAATGTTTGACATGAATAGGTTTAATACATACAAACTGCCTAATTTATAATTAGCTTTAGTTAAAAATTAACATAAGCTATTTACATTAAATGGAGATGGAATATGCAGGTTCGACTTAATGATGGACAAGTAATTACAATAGATGATAACGCAACAGAGGATGAGGTAAGAGAGGCTATAAATAGTGCCTCTCTTCCCAAACCTTCAATGCTTGGTTATGCTGCTGGTGCACTTGGAACTGGGTTAAAAGACCTCCTTGTAGATAAGATTCCAAATATAGAGGAGTTGTTTGGTGAGACAGAGGCAGCGAAAAGGCATAGGACTCCAACTCCATTAACTACCTCACCAACCATGAAGGCATATGAGAAGTGGCAACCTACGTTACCGTGGTATGGAGGATTGGCAACAGGTGCCCTTGAGTTTGTTCCTCAATTACCATTATACTATGCTATTGGTAAGGGTGCAATGACAGGGTTGGGCATGTTGCCTAAGGTTGGTAAGTTTATTAAGCCTTTAATGACTGCTACTAAGGGTGAAAGATTTTTACCAGGATATGCGAAGGCGATTGGACGGGGTGTGATTGAGGGTGGTGCAACCGGCCTTGTTGCAGGTAGCCCAGGGGGTACACCTTTTGGTGAGAGGTTGGCAGAAGCAGGGAGAGAGGCAAAGGATTTTGCTACTGCTATTGGTGTGTTACACCCAGCCGGAAAAATAGTTGGTGCAGTTGGGAGAAGGGCCCTACGTAGGATACGTAGGGTGAGTGGTGATACAGATGTGGATATATCCACCACTAACAATTTAGATGTGGTGGATGAGCCATTGGTAATTGACCCTGAGGGAGTGGAAGTTGGCGCAGCCATACCCACCATAAGTACAAGGGATACAAAAAGGTTACAGAGGTTGGGATGGAGTGCAGAGGATTTCGCTGGAAAAGAGAAGGGTGATGTTGTAAGGGTTTTAAAGAAGGGGATTATAAAACCAGCAGAGACGGGTTTTGTGGGTGATACGCAATTATCCCTTGAAGATGTACCAGATAAATTATTACAAAAAGTTGGAGCACTTGGGAAGAAGGCTGAAAATGGACTTATTCCAATAACACATTTCACGAAGGAGGAGAGGCTATTACTTTCCAAAAAGGCGTTGGTCTCTGAATACAAACCAACAGAGGAGGAACTTGCAGAGTTAAAGGATGTTGGTTTAAAGGGAAAGTCTTTTATTGGCGTTGACCCAACAAGATTGTCTGAGGAGATTAGAAGAAGGGCAAGGCCTCCGCTGGGTGTCCCTGTGGGCGAGGCACAGGACAAATTAACCCCACTTCCAGCTTCAAAAACTGCACCAGAATGGAGTAAGAAAGGGGAAGTAAAAGGTTTATTGCCTGAACCTTATAAAGAAAGGGTAGAGGCGTTACCCCCAGCACAAGGGTTTGAGCTTGTAGGAGAGCCTCAAGATTTCTCGGCTGGGGAGAGAGACTTTAAAAGTGAGGATTATTTAAATAAATTAAGGGAGGGTAAAGATGTAACGGATGAAACCATCTCCCTATTTAATGAAAGTGAGATTAAAAAAGAGGCTGCTGTTAGACCTATCATGGAATTATTTAAGGAGAGATTAAGGGCAAAGGCTGAGGTGTCAAAGGGGGATATGTCCCAAAATGATTATGAAAAGATTTTGGAAAGTGAGGGCATGTCCTCTAAAATTGGAGAGGAAAGCTTTGAAGAATTAAGGGAGGGGGAGTTAGGTGGAATGTGGGAGTCCCCTGACATGTTAGCACATGGAAGGGATTTAGGTGATGGCTCTTTTACATTAGGGAGTTTGGGTGGGCAACAGGTTTATGAGAAGGCTGCTACTTATTTAAAGAGGGCGATGGAGCCATCGAAAGGGGCCAAATTAATTGCGGAGGCGAATGATAAGGAGCTCCTCGCTAACAGGTTTAAACTCTTTGATAAAGGGGATGTTTCTCCACTTCGTGGCCTATTAACAACAAGAGGATGGGCGAAACAAGATGTGTCTGGAATAGCTCCAAGACTTTTGACAAAATTACAGGGTGCATTGTCTGCCTCCAGTTTTAAAACAAATGAACACATGTCCCTTATAAATTCCATAATGAGTAAACTTACCCCAGAGGAGCAGGAAATATCTGGAAAATATTTGAGGGGAAAGGCAGGTGAAACACCTGCTTTGAAGGCTGCCTATGGTGAAATAAGGAAGTTTAATGAGATGATGTGGGGAAAGGAAATGGAGTCCAGGCTGGCAATGTTTAAAAGGAATTTATCAGAGGACGAAAACAATGCCCTACTTGATTTGATTAGTGGTGAAAGTTTTGAGAGTGTTACGGATAAATATAATAAGAGGATGAAGATTGGAAAAGATGGGAAACAGAGGACTGGTGAGTGGATTGACCCTGTTGTTCTTAAGGATATTAAAAACAATTTTGATGCAATTATACAAGAAAAGGATAAAATTCCTGATTACATATCCAACTATGAAAAAGGAAGGTTTAAAATATTCATAAACAAACAGACAAAGGAGGGGAAAAGTAAGCCACAACTTATAGCTGTGGGTCTGTCAAGATTGGATGCAGAGAGGAAGGTATTAAAATATATTAAGAGCCATCCTGAATTTAGAGATAAGGTTTATTGTGATACAAACTTCTTTGATGTGGATAACTTAGCAACCTCTGTTTCAAAAAAGCAATTAGGTATTATACAAAGTAGGCTGGCTAAAACCATGCAGAAGGAGCTTGATGAAATAAATAGTAACCTTGCCAACTCGCTTGCGAGGAGGGGGACAAATAAAGTGTTCCAAATAAAACCCTCCAAACCATTCACACCATATTTATTGGAGAGGGATAATTTATTGGAGGGGGAGGACAACATATTCCCCATCTTACGACATTATGCCTATAAAATGGAAAGGCATTGGGCACTTGACCCAATCATTGATGATGTTAGAAGGGATATTGGAAACATTCCAAGTAAGGCAATTAGGGAAAGATTGTTGGAAACTGTTGAAGATGTTAAGGGGAAATATTATTTTGAGGATAAAGCTGCTGACTGGTTGTTGAAATCTATAACAGACCGTGCCAATAAAGAGCTTGGAACAAATTTTGACTCCCCTAAAGAAATGGCTGCATCCCGTCTTGTTGCAAAGGCTAAAACAATACAGGCTCTTGAAAAGTTTATGTATAGACCTATTTCGGGTATTATGAACTTCCTATCAGGGCAAGGGCATACATGGTCTGTGGTTGGGGAGAAATATTTTAAGGAGGCATGGAAGGATTATACAAACATAACTCCTGAAACTAAAGCTTTTCTTGATAAGGTACGCCCATTTTTGGGTCAAACATATATTGATGAATCTGCTGGGAGGGATATTGGAAGGGGCCTACTTGAAAGAAGTGGGATTATTAAGATGGGTGAAAACAAATGGAGCAACATGGTCAAAAGGTTTTCACTCGAACCTCTTGGTGCGTTCACCCTTCCTGAGTTGGCAAATAGGGATATTGCCGCCCTCGCCTTTCGGAAAATGAGGTTGGAAATGGACCCCAAAATATCAGAAGAAGCACTGATGGAATATGTTGGGGAACAAGTAAGGTTTACACAATTCTCCTATGATATGGCCACACTTGGAACTGCTTTTAGGAGACCTACGGGAAGGTTGTTATTGCAATTCAAACCTTATTTGGTGCAGGAAATGTCATTCATTGGTTCATTAAATGCCAAACAACTCCTTCGTTATACAGCCATGCAGTTGGCACTTGGTGGACCAAGGGGCCTACTTATCATGGCCAAATCATTCCCTTTCCTGGTTGCATTGACTGGACCAAAGGTTTGGGAAGATATTGAGGAGTATGCAAATACATATATGCCAAGAGCGTCAAGGGGGGTTGGTGGATTTTTGGGTGTTGATGTGTCCGCACCTGCTACATTCCAATTCCCCGTAACAGGTTCTGATTGGCTTGGACCCACGGCTACTGATGTTATGAGGATTGGGGATTTATACAAAAGTTTTGTGAGTGGAGAAAATTTGCAGGGGAGTGATGTATTTGAGGCTGTGTCTGGTGGTATACCCATCGTCAAATACTGGCACAAAATGTTTGACCAGGTTGTAAATAAGGATGGATGGGTTAGGGACGTAAAGGGAAAGAAAATGTTCCACATTGATACCCCTATGGATGCAGCTGCCTACTTTGCAAAGAGTGTAATTGGGGCGGAGGATATTAGGAGTAGTCAGATTAAGGTAGCTGATAGGATATTAGCAGAGAGGAATAGGAGAGAGGATATAATAAAGTCAAGGCTTACTAGGCAATTCCTGGATGCAATGGAATCAGGTAAATCCATACCAAAAGATGTGATGGAGGGCATGGCTAAACATGGAATTAGTAGGGAATCCATCCTACGCAATTACAAACTTAGGGAGGTTGACCCAATGACGAGGCAGTTACTCTTAGCGGATATGTTACAAAGGGGAGATGTTATGAGGGATTATCCAAAAATCCAGTAACACCTCCCCTAACATTGAAGATAGCTTATGTTAAAAATTAACATAAGCTATTCTTCTTTGGCTTTTAACAAACTACGTAATGAATCCTTCCTACACACAAGCACTTCCCCATTTTCCATATACGCAACACCCATCAATATCATAGTCTCCACAACTTTCTCCAATGCAAACTTATCCAAATCATGATACATCCTCTGTTGTAATACGGTTAAGGGTATTCTCCCTTCCGTCATTAACATTGTCATAACCCTATTAACAGAATCGGATGCTGTGTTACGGCCAACACCGGAAAAGGTGAACTTCATTTTGGGCTCAATCATGTGCATCGCAGCCTTCGCCTTTTCCATATCCACCCTTCTTACAACCATTTCATTACTCCTTGCTGCACTCATTATAATACTTAATTTTAATAGGTGTGTTGGACGCCTCTCAAAATATCCTGAAAATCTATAATCTTCAAATGGTGGGGTCTGTCCCTCTTTCCCCCCATACCACTCACCCCAACCATGTATAAAATCCTCTGAGATTTTAAACTGCCCAGACATGTTTCCTATCACTTCCAAATCCTTCAACAATATCGCACCCAATTCCAACTCCTCTTTTGATGCGAATGGAAACACAACTGTCTTCCCTTTATTTTGCTCATATACGAATATAATCCTACTTGTTAATCCCCCACCAATAGCATCTCTTGGGAGCGTTGTTTGCAATAATTCTGGCGTGGTTGCGCCCAACAAATTAACCCATAAACCAGTTATATCATCTGTTCCCATGTTCTTTGTTCTATATGTCCATTTATCCCCACAATCATACCAATCTGAAAGGTCGGCCATTAATTGTTGGTTGTTATAACCAAGGAATACAGTTAATTCTTGGCTGAAAATTGTAAGGGATGAATGAAGTAGAATGTCTCCTGTTATGGGATTAACTGTGGATTCACTACTCACTTTTAACTCCCTTATCAAAGCCTCCCTCGTAATACTTTCAGCCGCTACCTTTAATCCGAGACTGGAGAGAAATGGCATACCCTGCTTCATTGCTGTACCCTTCCTACACTTCCCACTTGGGCCAACCAATACTATATACATATTAGGGTAAAGCTGGCTACTCCAATTCAGGAAACATTTCCTCCTCAAAGTCGCTGCCACCACTGAAATTCCCGTCCATAGTCGGTATGTTAGGGGTGGCTCTGAGTTCTCCGTAAATATCATGTAGGAGTCTAGCCAATTCTCCAACTGTCTCGTATTCATTTATGTTAATCTCCTTCATCTTCTTTTTGTCCAAAGAAGTCCCGACCTTTACGTCTATTGGAATTGTAAATGTACGTCCTCTCCATTCCAATGGAGTTTCCAATGACCCTTTTATTTTAAAAAGGGCCTCTGCTACATCATTCCATGCTACCTTTTCAGGAGATATTTGCAACAATAAGGCGTCATGAATCTGGTTTAATATCTCAACAAAACCAAATTGTGTTTGGTTATAATAAATATAATTTATTCCTCTCCTATTTATTATATCAGCAACTGTTGACTGTGGAATTTGTGCATACGCCTCTTTATACATTTCATCCCTTACTGACCCTCTAAATACTCTTTTCCTTCCAAACAAATTTTCAATCGTTCTATCCTTATGGAGCTTAGCTCGTACCCACGCGTGGTAAAGTCTGACACCTGGATAGGCACGGTGATATCTCTCCAACACAAATTTAGCTTCGGATTCTGGTAGTTCAAATTTGAGAGCAAATTGCCTGTATCCAAGATCATAATTGAAAGAGTGGTTACTCTTTTTCCCCCAAAATCTTTCTGAATAATGCCCACCTCCAATGGGACAAGTTCCTGCGACATCACTAATTTCCTCCATGGACTTACCAAAAATTAAGGCAGCTGTTTGTTTATGCAAATCAATGCCTTTTTCAAACGCCATTATCATTGCATCCTCAGGTGCTATGTATGCCATAATCCTATTTTCTGCCTGCTTCAAATCTATTAAAATAAAAATACACCCATCATCTGCTAATATAAACCTCAACATTTCAGGTGGGAGATTTTGCAAATTCCCACCTGTGTCAAATATTGTTTGGGAGGAGGAGATCCTCCCAGTTTTTGTTCCGATTGGATTAAATGAACTTCTAATACGGCCATCAACATCCAACTTCATTTCATAATATGTACCTCTTAACTTTGCCTCCCTTCTAATTTGCTGCACCAGCCTTGCTTCCGGCACACCATTTTTGGCCATCCTCTTCATGGCTGTATCATCTGTGGTGACAGTTTGTGTCTTCCTATTATGATACGGCTTAATACCCTTTACACCATAAAAATATTCTGCCAACTGTTTTGGACTCGCAACATTTATTGGACTTCCAACCATTGCATGAAACTCCTTTGTCAACTCCTCTTCCTTCTTCTCCGACTCCTTCGCAGCCTTCACAAGTCCATCAACATCTGCCCTCAAACCCCTTATCTGCATATATGATAATGGTTCAATTAATGCCACCTGTTCAGAGTATGTCAAAAGGTTGCCTTGTAAATGCAGCTCATTTAAAACACGAGGTTCAATATCCAAAACAACAGCCGAATCCTTTGCATTATAAATCCAAAAATCCCTATCGGTTGATGATTTCTTACTCCATTTTTTCCCATCATCTTTATAATAAGGTTCTGTTGTGTAAATGGATGTTGTGAAATCCAACCCTTTTGGGAAGTCAGGGAATGCTATTCCCTGTGCAACCATGATGTCAAACATGGGCCTAACTCTTATCCCATAACGCATGAATAAAAGGGTGGAATCAAACTCCAAATTTTGCCCAACCTTTCTAATTTCCCTATCCTCCAATATTAATGAAATTAATTTCATTACCTTCATTTCTTGCTCAACCGTGAAATAATCACCATGCTTGGAATCAAAGGGAATACTCATTACACTCTCTGAATTAGGTGCGATGGATATACAGGACATTTCATTGTGCATTACCTCAATATCAAATGCAACCGTCTTCGCTGCTTCCTTAACATGTGTCAAAAATGAAATGGTGTCGAAATAGGATGGGCCAATCATGATGTTCCTTTTCGGCCTAACTATTTCGGGAAACCCCATTTCCTTTTTAATACGTTGTAAATCCAAGAAGATGATTGGTGTTAATGTGTCCTGCCGTAGGGCAGCAGCTGGATGGATGATTGGTATAACTTTGACATGGTTGAATGCTTCAAGGATTGACCCCCTCCATTTCATTATTCCAATCTTCCTTGTCAACGCATATAATGAAACTGCTCCAACTGCTACTATTATATTGGGTTTTAACCCATTTATTTCATCATATAATATCTTTTCATATTCCTCATACTTTTTTGTTGGGGTTACTTTCTGACTGGATATTTTGATAAACGTGGATATGTCATTCCTAACAGGTTGCTCCTTTACAACATTGGTTATATAACATTCCCCCCTTTCAATCCCACATGCTTGCATTAACTTCGTTAATAATTGGCCGCTTGGGCCAGAAAAAGGTCTTTTCAAACGCACTTCAACTTGTCCAGGAGCCTCCCCCACAAACACAATTTTTGCGTTGGGTGGACCCATGTCCCATCCATTCATATCTCCTCCTCTTTATTCCTTGTCTTTGTATGATTTGTAAAAAGGTGGCTTGTTATCAACAACCCTTAATGTGTAGGAGTTTTTATATTCCTCTGATAAGTCAAACCCAATTCCACTCATTCCCAAATTCGCCGCAGCAAGAAGGGTGTTGCCACTTCCAAGGAATGGAACCAGCACCTGCGACCCCTCATTACCAAACACTGATAATATTTCTTGGATTAATTCGACTGGTCTTTCTGCAGGATGCACTTTACCCTGTGGGGGAACTGGCTTATAATTAAATACATTCACCCTTCCTTGTTTCATTATGATTGGGTCGCCCTTGGCTGCATAAAAAAACATTTCAAAGGAGTTTGCCAACTGTGTTCCAGGGGCAAGTGTCTGCCCAACTCCCTTTGACCAAATCCCTATTTTATTTACCGAATACTTCCTAAATCCTACCTTCAAAAGGATTTCAAAAATATCCCTGCTCCAAACATATGGGTCCAACCATAAAATCAACCACGTATCCCTTTTCATAACCCTATAAACCTGCGTTAAACAGGCTGTTATAAATTCCAAATAATCATCTGCTTCCACTTCATGGTATTCATCATTCCAATTCTGTTTAAACCCCGCTTTTTTATGGCAAAGGTCTCTTCCATATGGAGGATCCATTTCCACTATATCCATTGACTCATTGGGTAATTTTGCAATCATGTCAAAAAAATCACCCACAATATATTTAGATATCAAATCCTTATGTACCTTATCAATATTTGCAGCTGCATTTTTTGCAGTAAACCTCTTTGCCAACTCAGCCTTTACAATACCCTCTTTTATATTGGCCAATATTTTGGCTGCCTCTGCCTTTGTCTTGGCTTCTGCCACTTCTGGAAACGCCTTGGCTGCATCTGCTAATGTAATGTCCTGACTCACACCACCCCTTGTTATGTTCAACAATTCGGCTGTTTTCTCCTGTGTCCATCCAGGCCCATCAGGAGTGGTTGACGTCTTTTTCCCATATATTGCAATCTGCAATTCGTGAATGGCTTTCCTTGCTTGCACCTGTTCAAGCCATGTCATATCCTTCCTAATAACATTTTCCATCAACTCAATACTTTTAATCTCCAACTCTGACAAAGTTTGGGGGTAAATGCGAATTGGAATATTCGCAACTCCTCCTTCCTTTGCTGCCCTCATTCTTCTTCCACCTGCGAGAAGGGTGTATGTACCATCATTCATGTCCATTACTGCAACTGGATGGATAATTCCCTCCTTTTTAAACGACAACACCAAATCGGATACATCACCATAATCTTTCCTAAACCTTTCACCAACAACAATACTTTCAATGGGAACTATATCAACTCTCATTCCTATTTACACCTCCTTATAATTATAATTATTATTATTTCATTCCCGAAAGCTTTTCAACCAACTGACTTATTACGTCCTGTGGGAGAGAGGCGATTAAATCTGTGAGGTCAATATTCTTATCCTTTTTAACCTGCCCCCTCTTTCTTCCCCCAACCCTTGCAATCTCTGTTCTCCTATTTTTCCTAATTGACAAAATCAATTCCTGCAATTCACCATCACTCATGGTACTAATGCTCTGCCTTAATTCATCAATGGTCATTCTTCTTCTCCCTTCTTATCATTACCATCTTTTGTACTTTGTAATAACAATAAATCCTTCGCATCAATCCTCTTTGTTATTAAAAGGGCGAGTGCTGTGGGACCTCCCTGCTCAACCAAATCCAACACCCCCTGCAACAATGCTCTTATGACAGGGGAGATAAGGCCCCATGGAATAAGGTTCTGCATCCTTGCATGGTCTTCCTGTGAAATCTCAACAGATATGCGTGGCCTATAATCATCCATTATCTTCTTCATATGTTCCCCTTTTTTGTGAAGTCAGCTTATGTTAATTATTAACATAAGCTAAACAAAAAAAATTGGGGGATGGACGCTGTCCATGCCCATCCCCCATCCAACAATTATTGTCCGGTTACAAACTTCTTAACCCTATTCTGAACACCATATTCAGATGTCTCCTCTTCTGTTAAAATAGCCCATCCCTGTGCTCCAATCATGTCAGATATGGGGAGGTTGCCTCCAACGGTTGAGATTCCAAAGGCTTGTAAAAAGGAGCGAATTGCTAACTTCCTACTATTCGCCTTCTTTTCATCATCGTTATTTGTGGGGAGCATCATCACATGTTGGACGTCCCTGCTTTTAGGCTTTGATGGAATATCAAACTTTAACTGGAGGTACATGCCACCTGTGTTTGTACTCTTTTTTAAGGCTGCATCAATTACCCTTATCTGATATTCCCCAGTTGCCACTGATTCAGGCTCATACACACCATCAAAATCCATGTTCAAAAAGCTCTCCTCATTATTCATGTTCATAATACTTCCTCCCTTTCAATTTTGTTATGGTTTGCATACATGCAAACAGTTAATAGGGTTTATCCTCTGTTGAATACCCAACCTTCTTCAACAAAGCCTTTATGTCCTGTACTTCATAGGTCTCAAAAATACCCCCTTTCCCAAGTCGCGTCCTTGCTCGGTACATTCCTGTTGCTTTGGTTAATAATGAATACTGCACACCACTTGATGTTTCCTTTGATAATGCACAATACACTTCATCAAATAATATGGGCACTCTCCCCCTCAACTTTCCCACAAAGGAGGGGCCAACAAACATTCTTCCTGACACTTCATCCTTATCCACGTCCTCATGTGCGATTAATATAACATCACATGGTAAATTGGTTATATCCCTAACAATGCTTTCCACAATGGCCATTGCAGGAAGATAATCCTGTTGAAAAGGAGGCCCACCCAAACGCCCCGCCTTCTTCAAAACCTCATTCATCGCAGCCCCTGCTAATGTGGTTGCACTATCAATGGCATATGTTCCAAGTTTATCAAACAACCCACTCCTTTTCCTTTGATGATACACCTTGTCCCATGCTGTTATTTTGGTTGGAGCCATTGGGTCTTCATCTTCCCATCTAACATCGGCCATTATCCACCCTTCTTCAATCTCACTCCTAATGGTCTTAGTCCCCCCTGGGTCAAATGAATCAACCAATATTGGACGCCTACACGTTTTCAACAAATTGGTTTTACCAACACCCATACCCCCATACACCAACGCCTTAAAGGTTTTCTGTTTTGCAGACTCCTGTTCGTATGTTTTCCTAATTTCTTCAAACTCTGGAACTTTGAGCCTCTCCTTATTATTTTCCATTTTCATCCTCCCCTTCATTTATCCTAAGTCCCAAATAACTTTAGCTTTTTCCCTTTCCTTCGCAGGATTCCACCTTTCAACAATGAAATTTAATGGTGGTTCATCTACCCTACTTAATGGATTCGCCCATGCAATGCAAAAATCCTCATATGGACAACCAAAGTATTTGGTACAATTCTCTGTGTTCTTTGGGAATGCCCTCATTACCTCATCATCTGCTTTACAATCCATTAACCTATTATACTCATTATCAATCCTCTCCATCAAATCATTAACTTCCCATAACCACGCCTCCATCACATTAATCTGATGTCGAACTGGAATCCTGTGAAACTTCACATCCTTCTTTGAAAAGATGGCGCCATTTATTTCCACCCCAAACACGTTATTTGGATTAAATACAGAATACAAAACATGGTTATAAACAAACACCTGCATCTTCAAATACCATTGGTCAATCCAAGCTCTTGATAATGCAGAGGCTGTTTTATGTTCCCTACTTTTATACAATCCCTTCTCTTTTAAAATTGAATCCAATTTAAAATGCAAAACTTTTTTTCCTGATATTGGTACAGTACCTGCAATTTCTGTATAGACTGGCTCAAATTTATCATCCGCATATTCAATAATATACTTTGTTAATCCAATTAACGCCTGTTGGGGTGTTTTTGGGTGATAAATTTCATCACTCTGTTCTCCAAAAAACTGCCTGTAATGGTCTGTTAATAAGGCATGACCCTCAACCACAGAATTGAGTGAATATCCTTTTGTAATTAATGTCTCCATAGCAAGGTGCCAACCCACACCAAACTCCAAATGAACATTGGGTTTATCTGGCACCCAACCAAGTACATATTCGTAAAAGTGTTGCCTTGGACAGCACATAAAGGATTGCAACTTTGTTGCATCATATATGCCCCATGTTGGGTGAAATTGCACATTACTCATTTCTTCCTCCTACCATTGTTGCCCTGCAATAATTAAAGAACCTCATTACTACTCAAATAATCCTCCAATTTTTCAAGAATCTCTTCCAATAAATCAATGGTTTTTGCAGCCTTCTTCCTATCATATGTGGAATCATACTCACTATCCACAATATCATCAATATATTCACGAACCACATCTGCCATCCCTTCAATAACAACCTTCAATTTAGTCATTTTTCACCTCCTTAATTACTGCCTTTGGGGGCACCAAATGATGGTTGACCCACCTTAATTCAAAAGCAGCCCTTCTTATAAATATCTGTGCCTTGGTAATTAAAGAGGCTGCTTCATATAATAGGTCACTTACCCATTCAACATCCTCCATACTAACCGTCCTTACGTCAACCAAACAATCTATTGTATCCAACAAATCAACAACCTCATCAGAAATAGCACCCTCTGAAATCAATATCCTTTCCCCCAACTCATGCCTTAATTTCTCCACACTTTGCCTCCTTCTCCTTTTTGTTTGTGATGGATAATGTAACCATTACATGCCCACCAGCTGTTAATGTTGTATTGTGTATCCTACACCCATACAATCCAATGGGTAAAAACTCTGTCCTCTCCTTAACTAATAATGTGGCAACCTTTGTGTTTTTACTTTTCATCCTTCATACTCCCTATTCGTAACAACCCTTATTTCATAATTGTTTCGTTCCCCATTAAAATAATCCCTTAATACAAGGGTTAGGTCAAAACCCAACCTCTTCTTCAAAACAGCCATGAATTTAGCATATGCAACCTCCTCACTTTTTGCTATTGTTGTTAGGGAGAATATTTCACCCTGCCAATTAAACACCCCTTTCCACTTTACCTTATCCATCCTTTATCCTCCGTTCTTAAGCCCTGCAATTAGTTTTCCCCATCATTAATTATATCCAATGCTATTTCAAATAGCATTTCACATCTCCTTCCTTTCGTCCTTCCTTATCAAAATCAACAAATTAACTAAGGCATCAGTTGGATTGGTAGAATGTATCGCTCCCTTATCTCCTGAAGAAAAATAAAGCCTATCATTTGCTTTCATTGATATTGTCCCTTCCGGCAATTCTCTCCAAATCTCTGCCATAGTTGGAGCCGGGATATAATTTTTACATTCCCTCAATAAATCTTTATTGTGGATAGAATCCTTATTTACAAGATATGGCGATGGTAGAACCTTCCCTGCATCCTTTAT
>Ga0265297_10004218_pt1 | contig 23955 bp, 25 predicted proteins | sample Munlanlwell13791_FD_192502 | JGI IMG/M metagenome (GOLD analysis project Ga0265297, IMG submission 192502) | Leachate microbial communities from a municipal landfill in Southern Ontario, Canada - Leachate well 137-91 | ecosystem: Engineered > Solid waste > Landfill > Unclassified | place... | reverse complement strand
GCCATTTTTTGCCGTTCTTGTTATAAAGATCGCATGTTTCAGTCGTGATCGTAAAACCGGCCGGGACGGGAATACCGATATTCGTCATTTCGGCGAGGTTCGCACCTTTACCGCCCAGAAGACCTTTCATCTTGGCGTCCCCTTCGGCCTTGCCGTTGCCGAAGAAATAAACGTATTTTTCACATTTGGATTTAGACTTGGATTTTGAGGCTTTTCTGCATGTCGCGGTACTCATGGTTGCTCCTTTTCACTTCTTTTTGATTGATAGATTACGATAAAGAACTACCCTCCGAAGGACCTTCAGGGGTCTTGAAAGAGGTCTGGCACCGTTTTGGTTTTGTCATTATGGGTAAACGGTATAGTAGGCGTCTTTTTTCAAATTCTAATGTAGACGCTCTACCGAAAGAGCGCGAATTATATCACTCTTCGTCAATTCTGGATAGTGTCGAAAGATCGGCGATCCTGTCCGCATAAAGGCTCTTGACCTTTGCAACAAGTGCCATCCGGTTCTCTCGCAAAACCGCGTCTTCCGCATTTACCAAGACACAGTCAAAGAAATCATTCAGCGGCACCGAAAAAAGGTCCGCGAAAAACCGGGTCGCTTTTTCATACTCCCCTTTTTCAATGGGTTCGGTGACATCTTTTGCTCTCGTGCGGAGCAATTCAAAAAGCTGCTTCTCCTGCACCTCAACCAAAAGCTCCTCTTTCGGTTCACCCGGCATTTTGCCATAGCCTTTTAACATGTTCGTCGTCCGCTGGATCACCTTGGCCGCCCTGATCAGAATTTTCTGATCCATCCCAGTCAACACCTCAAACCTTTTAAATACATCCGCCAAGTTCTTAAAGTTAGAGCGACAAACAGCTTGGGCAATTTCATGCCGACGCGTTCCTGGCCCTGCCTGTAATTCAAAAAATATTCGGTCCTGTAAAAAAATCTGCAATTTTTTAATAATATCGTTTTTATGAACTTTAACAGCATCATGATGGTATTTTTCGATAAGAAAATCTGCGACATTTTGCCAGTAAAAAGTGACCTCAAATGCCCGAACCAACTTAGCTAAAACTCCAGCCGCACGTCTTAAAGCATAAGGGTCCTGACTCCCTGTGGGTTCTAATCCCATACCCAAAGCTCCTACTAATAAATCGAAACGATCGATAATGCCAAACATAGCTCCCAGTTTGGACATTTGCTTGGGAAGATTTTTATAATCCTCACTTAGATTCTTTGGAAGGTATTGTGTCCCAATTGCTTCCGCAATATTTCTTTCTACGCCTGACTCAAGAGCATATTCCCGGCCTACAATCCCCTGCAAATCCGGCATTTCATAAACTAAATGGGTCAACAAATCCGCTTTGGACAGTCTCGCAACTTCACGCAAATCATTTGCTAGGGTTAAATCTACTACGCCACTTATGTACTCCGCTAAAAGCATCAGCCGCTCGGTTTTAGCTTTCATAGTGCCTAACTTTCCCAAGTAGACAAGCTGTTCAAGCTTATCAACTTTCGCCGCGAGCGGTTCTTTGGTGTCCATTTCATAAAAATAACGGGCATCTTTAAGCCGCGAATCCAGAACATTTTCATAATCCGAACGGATCTTCGCGAGACCGCTACGTTTGCCGTTCATCACAGCCACGAACTGGTTCTTCATCTTCCCCTTGGCGTCGTAACAGGCGAAGACCTTCTGGTTCTTTTTCATGCAGCTTGCGAGCACTTCCGCGGGAAGCTCGAGATATTCCTGCGAGAAAGTCCCCTGCAGGAAGAACGGCTCTTCCACAAGCTGGGCATTCATGTGCGCCAACTCTTCATCGCTTTGTTTTTGTCCGAAGCGGTTCTTGAGCGCATTTCGAACCATGGCCTCGCGCGCCCCAAGCAATAAATGGACATGTTTTTTTTTCAGAAGTGCGACATAAGTTTTCCAATCGGCTCTTGGGATCGTGAAGCCTTGAGGTGAGAGAAAGCGGTGTCCGAAGCTTTTGTTTCCTGATTTCACACCGGCAAGCACAAGCGGTATTTTTTTTGCGTCCATCAGAACAACCAGCCACCGGATCGGACGCGGAAAACGAAATCCCGACGGTTCCCAACGCATGAGTTTTGGAAAAGAAAGTGAGGAGAGAAGCCCTTGGATCAGTCCCGGAAGAAGAGTCGCCACGGCCCCGCCTTTTTCTTTTTTCTTCAGGAAAATGAATTTCCCTTTGGGTGTTTCCCGGACCTCTATGTCTTTTTCCGCGGCCTGTTTACTTCTGAGAAAACCTTGAAGCACCGCTGTGGATTTCCCCTGGGTGTCATAACATTTTTCATAAGAAGGCCCCGAGATCTCAAGCTTGCGGTCTGGCTGCATCGCAGCGATACCCTGGACAAAAAGTACGATGCGGCGAGGGGTGGCCTCAACCTTTACGTCTGCAAAGGCGATCCGTTCATCCACCAGCTTTTGCCGTGTCTTCGCCGCCAGTTCGTCATAAATGACATCCAGACTTTCGACGGGCAGTTCTTCGACACCGATCTCGATCAATAAATCAGGCATGATCACTTCTTCTTTTTGATAAGTGGAAAATTCTGGACTTTGCGGCTTTCAAGATACCCTTCCGCACAGCGACGGGCCAGGGCGCGGACGCGGGCAATATAGCGCGGCCGTTCGTTCACGCTCACGGCACCGCGGGCATCAAGAAGGTTAAAAATATGCGAGGTCTTGAGACAGCAATCATAGGCCGGCAGAACCATCCCGCCTTCGAGCAGCTGCTTGGCTTGTTTTTCATAATCTTCGAAGTGGCGGCGGTAAATCTCAGGATCCGATCCTTCAAAATTGAATTTCGAAAATTCCCGCTCCCCCTGCAGATGAACATCGCCGTAGGTCACCTTGTCATTCCACTGGATATTGAACATGGAATCTTTTTGCTGGAGGAACATGGCGATGCGTTCCAGGCCGTAGGTAATTTCGCAGGAGATAACATCCAGATCGATCGAACCACATTGCTGGAAATAAGTGAACTGCGTGATTTCAAGACTGTCGAGCCACACTTCCCAGCCGAGTCCCCACGCACCGAGCGTCGGAGATTCCCAATCGTCTTCCACGAAACGGATATCATGGCAAAGAGGATCGATGCCAACTGCGCGAAGGCTGTTCAGATAAAGTTCCTGGGGATTTTCCGGGGACGGCTTCAGAATGACCTGGTACTGGTAATAGTGCTGGGTCCTGTGCGGGTTCTCACCATAGCGACCATCCGTAGGTCTTCGGGAGGGCTCAACGTAAGCGGCTTTCCAGGGCTCGGGACCAAGGGCTCGAAGAAATGTATGGGGGGAAAAAGTACCGGCACCGACTTCGATATCGTAAGGCTGCATTATAAGACAACCCTGCTTTGCCCAATAGTCGTTCAGCTTTTGTATTAACTCTTGGAATGTCAAAGGTTTAGGCATTGTCTTCCCTGAAAGGTCATTAGTGGATTAACGCTTCTTCAAAGAGGCGGCATTGTAACAAAAACCCTTTGACGAATCAAGCTGCGGGAGGAAAAGCGTCAGAAGCAGTGATACTGGGCTTTTAGCTCTTCCAGGATCTTGAGGGCCTTCTGACGCTCGTGCCGAAAAGGATCGGCCTGCAAGGCAACAAGGGTCAAAAGTTCACGAAGCAATTCTTGGGCTAAAATCAACCGATCCGATGCCATCCCTGCTTGCTCAATGGTCGCATAGAGAATGGATTTTGTTGCGTGGATATTTTCATAGTCATGCGCTTTGTCATCTTCACAAAATAACCGGTGGGTTTTATCCATCGCTTTCGAAAGACATCGCAGATAACTACTTTTTCTGTTTTTTGTTTTTCCCTGGTCGGATTCCATATTCATACTTCAAAAATGCGAGAGGAACGGCCCCAAAATCCCGGGACCGTCCCTTTGCATACGGATTTTCAAACTCCGGTATTAGACCGTCACCTGATCTTTGATGTGCTTTAGCTTATCATCGCTGATCCCTTGGACCCGGGTCAGATCATCAACGACCTTGAAAGCGCCGTTCTTGTCGCGATACTCGATGATCCTTTTAGCCGTGACCGGTCCGATCCCCCGAACTTTGATCAGTTCCTCGAGGGTAGCCTTATTAACATTCACCATCACTGTGGGCTGGTCCTGCCCCTGAAGATTTAAAATTGCCTTAGGCTTTGCGGCCAGCACCTTTTCCGCGGCGATCATTGAAAGACCCCCGAAAAAAAACGTGGCGATGGCCACCACTCCCAAAGCTCGTTTTACTTCTGCCCCATAAATCATACTGAGACCTCCTTTATGTTGACGTTGAGGCGGAATGGTAACATAAATATGATTATTTGTCAATATTGAATTTGTATAAAATTATAAGCTATTTTATTCACTATTATTATATTCGCCTTGACTTAAAAAGAGGAACGCAGATAGAATAAAGTATGTTGAAAAACTTAGGACAACGTATACGAACACTTCGTAAGGAAAAAGGGCTTACTCTGGTCGAGATCTCTCAAAAGACTGGTATTGCTCAGGCCACTCTTTCTCGCATTGAGACCGGCACCATGATCGGGACGGTCGAATCCCATGAAAAAATCGCCGAGACGCTCGGCATCGGGCTTTCGGAACTTTACACCGGGGTCGATCGACGCTATGAGCAGATCAGTCATCAGGCTAAGGAAACACGTATATCCACGCATCACACCAAAGACATCCACATGGAAGTGCTCACGCAGGAAAGTTCCAAAAAGAAGATCACGCCGCTTCTCCTGACCCTTCAGGGCGGGGGAAAAACAGAGAAGGAACACAATGAACGTGGCGTGGAAAAATTCGTGTGGGTACTTGAAGGGCACATCAAGATCAAGCTCGAGAATCAGGAATACAGCCTAAAGACACAGGAAACTCTCTACTTTGACGCCTCCTTTCCCCACCAGATCGTGAACGACGGCCAAAAGGCTGCCAAGGTCTTCATCGCCGTTTCACCTTCCAAGATCTGAACTATACCCCATCGTCATTGCGAGCCGCAAAGACGACGATCCAAACTCATTTATGAGATCGTCACGTACTTGCCCTTCATTTCTACAAAAAATAAATGAAGGGCAGGCACACTACTGGCTTCCAATATAAAATTTAATGAAAACCAGGTGTCTTTTTTAAACAGGGCTCGCGATGGCCTAAAAGGCAGTCACTTCTCCGGAAATCCAATCCAGGTAGGACCGGCTGCCTTTTGTGATGGGCAGGCAAATGATCTCAGGAACTTCATAGGGGTGGTTCTCAAGAAGGATCTTTTCAAGTTTTTTGTAGTTCGAGACTTGGGTCTTGATGAGGAGGAGAACTTCTTTGGAGATTTCTCTTTTGCCGCGCCATTGGTAATGGGATTCGAGACCAGGAAGAATCTGAACACATGCCACGAGCCTTTTAGAAATTAAAAGGCCCGCTAACACGCGGGCCTTTTTAACGCTGGGAACAGTGTTAAGAACGCAACAATATTTCACGTTTGTAAATTATTTTCGATTGAGCGTCGCCGAATAGCCGCTTTCGGGAGTCCCCAAAGTAACGTGACCTTCGCGCGCAAGCCATCCGAGGCTCATCAACACAAGTTCGCGAGGACGTTTCAGACCTTTGGTAAGCTCATCCGCAGTGGCGTTTTTTTTACCGTCAAGGAAGTGCCAAATCTCTCCGGCAACGATTCCGATTTCCATAATCATGGGGGACTCCTTTTGCGACTGAATTTACATCAAATAACACTCATAATATAGCAAGGAACTATTTCATTTAAAAGAACTTTATTGTTTTTATCTTGAGTGAACAATCGCGCTCATCCGGCTTCCATTACGAGAACTTTGCGGAGAAATTGTCCTGTATAAGAACCAGCGACTTTAGCAATCTCCTCCGGCGAACCACAGGCGACAATCTTCCCACCATCCTTCCCACCCTCAGGCCCCAGATCGATCACGTGGTCTGCCATCTTGATAACATCCAGATTGTGCTCGATCACCACGACCGTATTGCCCTGACTCCGAAGATCAAAAAGTGCCTTCAGGAGGTGCCGGATATCCCCGAAGTGAAGTCCCGTCGTGGGTTCGTCCAGAAGATAAAGTGTTTTTCCTGTCGCTTTTTTAATAAGCTCGGCAGCAATTTTGATGCGCTGGGCCTCTCCGCCTGAAAGCGTGGTCGACGATTGTCCGAGTTTTAAATAACCCAGCCCAATAGCTTCGAGAACTTCCAACCGCTCACGGATCATGGAGATTCTCGCAAAAAATCCGATCGCCTCCCGGACCGAAAGATCCAGCACCTCCGCAATATTTTTGCCTTGATAACAAACCTCAAGCGTTGGTTCGTTGTAACGCTTGCCGCGACAAGATTCGCAAATTACAAAAAGATCCGGCATGAAGCTCATCTCGAGTTTCTCAGATCCCGCTCCCCGGCAATTCTCACAGCGCCCGCCCTTAAGATTAAAACTGAAACGCGACTGGGAATAACCACGGAGCTTCGAAAGTTCCATATCACTGTAAAGTTTACGAATAAACCCGAAAATATCCGTATACGTCGCGGGATTGGAGCGCGGCGTACGTCCGATCGGGGCTTGGTCGATCTCGATGATCTTATCAACGCGTTCCGAGCCTTCGAGCATTTCAAACGCACCTACCTTATACTCGGTTTTCCAAATGCGGTTATGGAGCTCCTTGTAGAGGATATCGTGCACAAGCGTACTCTTGCCGGAGCCTGAAACACCGGTTACGCAAATGAGCAATCCGAGAGGGAAAGCCACGTCGATATTTTTCAGATTATGTTCGCGACATCCCTTCACGACAAGTTTGGGGGCCTTGCAAGCGTCCTTGCGGTCTTTAGGCACCTCGATCGAAAGTTCGCCGGAGAGATACTTGAGTGTAAGCGACTTGGGGCAGTCCGAATTTTTTATTTCTTTTTCAAAATGGTAATTTGGACAGACCCAATCACAGTCATGCTGTGATTGACCGGTATTGGGACTGTCCTTCATTCCTGCCAGTTTGCCCTGCGCCACGATCTCCCCGCCTTCGTTGCCCGCCCCCGGCCCAAGATCGATCACATGATCCGCCCGCCGGATCGTCTCTTCGTCGTGTTCCACCACAAGCACCGTATTCTTGAGATCGCGAAGTTTTTCGAGCGCATTCAAAAGTTTCCCGTTATCGCGCGGATGAAGACCGATGCTCGGCTCGTCCAGCACATAAAGCACCCCGGTCAGTCCAAGCCCGATCTGCGCCGCCAGCCGGATACGCTGGAGTTCCCCTCCGGCCAAAGTCGCGACGGTACGATCAAGCGTCAAATATCCAAGTCCGATATTGAGAAGAAACGAAAGCCGTTCTTGAACTTCACGAAGAATGGGCTCCGCGATAACTTTTTGTGTGCTCTCAAAGCGCAGATCCCGGAAGAATGGCACTGCCTCGTCGACGGGGAACGCCGCAATCTCCGCAATATTTTTCCCCTCGATCAGGACGCCGAGACTTTCCTTGCGAAGCCGCTTCCCCGCACATTCCGGACAGATTTCCTCACGCAGAAATTTCCGGATCTTTGCTCGCACTTCCTCGGAATTCGTTTCGTGAAAAAGCCGCTCCCATTCTTCCACAAGCCCGGAAATATCCCCATCCCCGAGAAAGAACACTTCTTTAGCATCTTCCGGCCAATCCTGATACGGTGTATCCCATTCAAAGTTATATTTCTCTTTCAGATCATGGAGGAGATCCTCGAAAAAATACTTATTGAACGAGAAAAAAACATCTTTGTTAAGCGCACTCATAAGCGGTTTCTGGGGCGCTGAGATCACGCCCCGGGTGAATATCTGCGAAAGCTTCCCGAGACCTTTGCATTTCGGACAGGCTCCGTAGGGGCTGTTGAATGAGAACATGTTGGGCGCAAGATCCGGTAAACTGATCTGGCACTTAGCGCAGGTTTTGGTGGTGGAAAAAAAGTGAGGCGTCCCTCCGCCATCACTCCCCTTCTCCAGAATCGCAACATGTCCTTTGGTGAAATCCAGTGCACAGACAAAAGAATTCCTGAAACGCTTGTCCTCATCCGTGAGAGGCGTCAGTTCGTCGATCACGATCTCAATATCATGGCGCACGGACTTCCGGAGCTTCATATCCTGTTTAATAAGCCTCACACTCCCGTCGATACGCGCCCGATCAAAACCTTTTTTAAGTGAATCCTGGAAGAGCTTCTGGAATTCTCCTTTACGTCCTCGTGCAAGCGGCGCCAAAATCTGCACTTCACGCCCCGCAAAACGCAAAAGAAGATCCTTTAAAAGATCCTCACGGCTCTGGCTTCGAAGCGGTTCATGACACGAAGGACAATAAGGAATCCCGACCTTGGCAAAAAGAAGTCTCAAATAGTCATAGATTTCGGTTACGGTCGCTACGGTGGAGCGCGGATTATGTGTGACGGAACGTTGTTCGATTGCGATCGCCGGAGAAAGTCCGGAAATATGGTCTACGTCCGGCTTCTTGAGCTTTTCGAGGAATTGCTTGGCGTAAGAGGAAAGACTTTCGAGATAGCGGCGCTGGCCTTCAGCATAGATGGTATCAAATGCAAGTGAGGATTTCCCGGAACCAGAAAGACCGGTAATGACCGTGACCTTGTTGCGAGGAATCCTGAGAGATAAATTCTTGAGATTGTGTTCTCGTGCTCCACGGACTTCAATAAATTCGTCCATGCGCAGAATTCCCCAAGCTGGTCCGTTCAGGTTCCGACGCGAACAGAGGCAAAAGCTTTTTTGAGCGTGGCAATCGCGGCGAGGATGGCTAAATAACTTGTTTTTGGATTTCCGGGCGCGGGCTTGTTCTGCGTGATGGTAGTGAACGTACCGAAATCCCCTTCCACCAGAATCTCGTGCCGATTGCCTTTGTAGGAGCGCGAGGTCCAGATCTCCACCTGCGTACGCTCAGGGCCGATCCCCGCAAGGCTCAGGACAGCCGCAACATTGATATTTTGCGGAAATTGTTCAATAGCCTCGATCGCCGCGCCTCGGAAGATACACTTTTCTTCGGTGAAAGTTTTGAGGACCGGGAATTTCTTCTTGAGAAAATATGCTGCACCCATCAACGCTTCGGGAGGCTTGCGCGTGATCAGTCGGACTTTCCGGATCTTTCCATTCGCCGCAGCCAGGACACCGTCCACGCCCGTGATCGCACCGGAGGGACAAAAGATCCGGGACCGGTTCTTTTTGAGGAGTTCGACAACCTGCGACTGGAGCAGTCCGCCTACACTCATGATAAGAACTTTTTTATTCCATTCGCAAGCAAGTCTCACGACCTGCGCCGCCACCTTGGGCGATGCGGCCTCAATGATCAGGTCCGAGCGGCGAACCAGTTCGGTCAGCGGAACCAGGCGGGCATAAAATTTGTATTTTTCCTGAAGCGCAGCCGCTTTTTCCTTGTGTTTTTCGCACAGAAACTTAAGCTGCGCAAAAGCCCGGAGGTCCGTCACCACCGCATGCGCAAGCGCCGTCCCGATCGTCCCACCTCCGATGATCCCAACCTTGATCTTTTTTTTCATTTTTTATTCTTCACGATGTGGTTCTTGGAATCGACGAAAACGACTTTAGGTTTGTGCTTTTGGGCTTCCGAGGTCGTAAGCACCACAAAGGTCAGGATGATAACAATATCACCTACTTTCCCGTGCTTGGCCGCACCACCGTTCAGGCAGATCACGCCGGACCCTGCTGGCCCCGGAATGGCGTAGCTTTCGATGCGAGAACCATTGTTGAGATTCGCGATCAGGACTTTTTCATAGGGAAGAATGTCCGCCCCGTCCATAAGCTTCTTATCGATCGTGATACTGCCGGGGTAATTGATACACGCCTCGGTGACGGTCGCACGGTGGATCTTTCCACCCAACATTTGTCTCTGCATAAATCCTCGATTTATAAATTTTAGCGATGAGTTGTCAACTAGGTGTGGATTATAACATTATCGATCAGCCTTGTCTTGCCGACAAAGCAAGCCGTTAATACAGCTATTTTCTTCTGATGCTTTTTGACCGGTGCAAGCGTCCCAGGGTCCACGACTTCAAAATATTGCACCCGGTCCACGTTTTTTTCCAATTCCCGAAGTGCTTGGGTCCTTGAATTTGCGACGCCTTTCTTTTTCTGCAAAAGATCTTTTTTAAATGCAAAAAGCACTTGGGAGATCGCAATGGCTCGACGTCGTTCGTCAGGACTGAGATAACCGTTCCGGGAGCTCAGGGCCAGACCATCTTTTTCCCGCACTGTCGGCATCACGCGGACTTTAGTTTTCATGTTCAGATCACGCACGAGCTGACGGATGATGGTGGTTTGCTGGAAATCCTTGGCACCGAGATAAAGTTGGCAAGGCCCCGTGATGTTAAGGAGCTTCGCCACCACGGTCGCTACGCCGCGAAAATGCCCGGGTCTGAATTTCCCGCAAAGGACATTCGCGAGTCTGGGGCTGACATCCACAAAAGTTGCATAACCCTCGGGATACATAGCTGCGACCGGAGGACAAAAAAGATAATCAACCCTGACCGGCCGGAGCTTTTTTATGTCCTCAGTTAAGACGCGCGGGTATTTCGCATAATCTTCATTCCGTCCAAACTGCGTGGGGTTGACAAAAATACTCACAATGGTGACATCATTCTCGCGGTTCGAGGCACGAACAAGCGACAAATGCCCTTCATGCAATGCTCCCATGGTAGGAACAAAGCCCACACTTTGCCCCTTCCGTCGCTTTTGCTCTAAAAATGCCTGAAGTTTTTTAGGATTTCGAATGAGTTTCATTTTTCCTTCGGGGAACGGTCCCCGGGAAACGTCGAACGGATTTGTTTTACGTTGCCCGTTCCCCGTTTCCCGAAGTGTAGATTGTTCAGTAATTCTCTGATCGTTTTCTTAAGTACTGGATGAATAAATTCGGGTTCCAAATCACAAAATGGCATGAGCACAAATGCACGTTCATGAAGCCGCGGATGCGGCACAGTTATTCCAAGCTCCCGGATTACCTGGTCTCCATAAAAAAGGATATCCAAGTCGAGTGTCCGTGCTTCATTAGATTTATTTTGCTGACGATTCGCCTTGGCCTCGATCTCCTGGATTTTTTTCAGAAGATCCTCCGGCGAAAAATCCGTTTCGAAACTCCATACTGCGTTCAGAAACAAACCGCCCTCGGCGGCCATGGGTTCGGTTTCATAGACCGGAGAGCAACGCAGATTCGTAAGACCCGCAACCGAAAGGAGTTCTTTTTTAGCGAATTCAAGATAACCTGCGCGATCTCCGAGATTAGAGCCGACCCCGATGAAGATTTTGCTCATGGTTTTGTTCGCCCCTTCACACACCTGATGTGTAAAAGGTGAATCTCTTGAATGTTAAAACTTCGAATGATGCGGATGGCTTTTCTTGATACGATCGAGAGCCTCCATGATCCGCGATTCGGCGACGGTCAAGGAGATCCGGAAATATCCTTCCCCGTTAGGCCCAAAGCCGTTGCCAGGCGTCACAACGATGTTCAGCTCTTCCAGGAATTTCAGGGCCAGTTCCGCGGAAGTATAACCCGCCGGCACTGGGATCCAGACATAAAAAGTGGCCCTCGGCGCTTCGATCTTCCAGCCAAGGTCCCGGAACCCTTGTACCAGAAGATCACGTCGCTCTTGATAGATTTTGAGGTTCTTCTCCAACTCCTTCTGCCCGTCCTGAAGCGCTTTGATCCCCGCGATCTGGATCGCCTGAAAAATACCGGAGTCCAGGTTCGACTTCACCTTCGCGAGAAGCGTCAACACTTGCGCATTCCCGACCGCAAAGCCCACACGCCAGCCGGTCATGCTGTAAGTTTTTGAAAGCGAGAAAAGTTCCACCGCGATCTCTTTGGCGCCGGGGATCTCAAGAATGCTTGGCGACTTGAGCCCCTCGTACGTCGTTTCTGAATAGGCCGCGTCATGAGCAATCAGAATCCCGTGCTTGTGTGCGAACGCCACAGCCTTTTCAAAAAAAGCCTTGTCCGCAACCTGCGAGGTCGGATTGTTTGGATAATTGAGAAACATGAGCCTTGTGTTCTTCAGGACATCTTCCGGAATTACATCGAAATCCGGAAGATAATGATTCTTTTCCAGAAGCGGCATTGTGTAGGGAATGCCTTCAGCAAAAAGTGTGCCTGAACGGTACACCGGATAGCCGGGGTCCGGAATAAGACAGACTTTTCCTGGATCCAGGACTGCGAGCGGTAGATGCCCGATACCTTCTTTGGAACCGATGAGTGGAAGGATCTCTTTATCAGGATCAAGTTTCACACCAAAGCGGTGCTGGAACCAATCACGGATTGCATGACGAAATTCCGGCATCCCCTGGTCGAGAGCATAACGGTGATTGCGCGGATTTCTCGCTGCAATACTCAGGGCCTCAACGATGAAATCTGCCGTTGGAATGTCAGGATCCCCGACCCCGAGATCGATTACGTCTTTTCCCTTAGCGATGAGTTCGCGCTTTTTTTTGTCGATCTCTGCAAAAAGGTAAGGCGGCAGTTTCTGCAATCGTCCCGTCGGTTCGATCGTAAGCGGTTTAAACATAGGATCCTTTCCTGGAGAGCTTGAAAAATGACCGTACTATCGAGTGGGGATTATATCAGACTTCAGAAAGCTTGGAAATAGGATGCACAAACAACCGGCTGGACTTTCACTAAAAGCTTTTTCTTCTCTTTAAAAAATGAAAAAATGTTTTTGTTTTTTACTGTAGGGAGCGTAGGGTTTGGGAGGGTTCTTGACTCGTTCCGGATCCGGAATCGGCAACCCGTAACCCATATCCGGAAAATCCACGGGGATGAAAAAAGTAGCGAGATGAATTACCCCTCCGGCCATATAGACCACTCCTTCACCGATCCCTGCCGAATAACCAATCCATTGTACTTGATACCTCGGATTCTTGGCTTCAGCCCACGGTGTCATCCAGCCTAACAAAGAATTCTTGATACCAAAACAGAATTTTCCCCAGGTCTTCCCTCCATAGCTTTGTTTTGCCATCCAGGGAGATACTGCATATGCGGGCATTACGATAGACAAAAAAAGAACAATAGACACGACTAGCACTACAAAGGGCTTCTTATCTTTTATATTCATAAGCAATTCCACCGTGGGGTAACGGAATGTCAAACGGTATGGGGAACGTCGCCGCATGAAGGATACCGCCGGCCGTGTTCGTGAAAGTGTAAACTATTCCCTTGCCGATACCTACGAAGAAATTCTGATCTCTGGCAGGTTCAAAAAAGAGAGCAGTCCAGCCAGCCGTGATATTGAGAAATCCGAATCCTAACTTTTGGGAGATCTTTCCAAGATAAGTGGACTCGTGGATCCAATCACTGGATTCAAATGACCCGGCATAGGCAGGGCCAGCCTCAACAGAAAACAGAACGAAGAGCGCAAGTGCTTGTGCCCAATTGAGAGAGGAAAAAACCTTACGTAGTTTCATAGGTGAAAAAATACTACTGTTTTAGCGTGCACAAGTCAAGGAAACGAACAAGCCGTGGGGGCTAGACAGACTTCAGAACGGCATGGATAGAATCGAGAAATTTGCGGGTTTTGAGGACTTTTCCGAGACGGTAATTGAGGAAGGTGGTAATGAGAGTCCTGATCTGATTTTCGAGTACAGAGCTATGGGAGACGCGAAGGCAATCCTCTAGTGCGTCCTTGCTATAAGAACGCAGAACCGCAAGCACACCGGAACCCACGGACAGCGCGGCCGTATCCTTTGAACGGCAATGCTCACAGATGAGCGCCCCATGACGGATAGAAAAGAAGCCTTTCTCAAGAGGCTTCGCGCCGCAGTCCAGGCAGCTTTCAAGAAAGGGGAGCCAGCCCATTTCCCTGAGGAGTTGTGTCACAAAAACCGTCTCGAGACGCGGGGGCGGAATGATGGGCAAAAAGCGGAAAGTTTTCTTCAATAGATCGAAAATTTTCGGGTGCGGGTCTTGAACCTCAGTCAACTCGTCCACCAACTCACAGAAGTAACCGGCATACGCGATTCCGTCCAGTCGATCACGAAGCGCATGATGACTTTCAAGGATTGAAACGTCCGAGATGAGATGAAGATCCGAACGTTTTTTTTCATAAAAGACATACTCGGCGTGTGTGAACAGCTCGAAACCCGCCTGGCGGATCTCCCCTTCCCGGTGCACGCCTTTTACCACCCCGCGTACTTTCCCGAACTGCGGCGTGAAAAAAGTCACAATGAGGGAACTGGAGCGGAACGGCATGGTCCTCAGGACAAGGGCTTCGGTCTTGTGGATGCTCATTTACTAGTACCGTTCTCCATTTATTTTTATGGGTTAACGGTGCTAGCACTGCGAACCCTTTAAATTTAATAGCAACGCAGTGCTAGATTTTTTTCTTTTTCACGTGCGAGAGGATCTGGCTTTGTTTGCGATGCATCGTCTTGAACGCGGCGCGGTCCTTGTCCTCGTAGCCCATAAGATGCAGGATCCCGTGGCAAAGGCAATAGTGAAGCTCCTCTTCAAAGGTGTGTTCGTATTCCCTGGCCTGCGCACGGATCGTGGGGAGGCAGAGCGCGATGTCCCCAAGAAAATCGATATCTTTGCGGCGAAGGACTTTTGCGGGGAGCGTTTCTCTCAGGTGTCCTGGGGATTTCTGTTGGCTGAACGCGAGGACGTCCGTTGACCATGCGTGACGAAGATAACGACGGTTGAGTTTGCGCATTTCAGAGCCGTCAACGAGAACCACGCTCAGAACCGCTTTTTTAAAACCAAGGTCTTTCAGGATTTTCGCGGCGATCTTCCTAAGCGTGGCCTCCGAGACCTTGATCCGTGGACAATCCTGTTTCAGGTAGATCTCATACGCCATGAGAAAACCTCGATAAACGCCCCTGAGTGCAGATATTCACTAATTCTTTGTCCCCAGTACCTTGAAAGTGTGTAATTTCACAAAACCGGCTTTAGGATTCTTCCTGGGCTTTTTTGCGTTCGTGCTTTTCATACGCCTTGATGATCTCTTGCACAAGCGGATGGCGCACTACATCTGTCTCGTTCAAATAGATAAACTGGATGTCCGGGATATCGGCGAGAATATTGCGGATCTCGACAAGCCCGGATTTCTTCGGAGACGGCAGATCAATCTGGGTGATATCCCCCGTGATCACAACCTTGGAGGTCTGCCCCAACCGCGTAAGGAACATCTTCATCTGACTGTGCGTGCAGTTCTGTGCCTCATCGAGGATGATATAAGAATCGTTGAGTGTTCGTCCGCGCATATATGCAATCGGTGCGATTTCAATTGCCCCTCGCTCGGTGTAACGGGTCACCTCATCGAACTCAAGCATGTCATAAAGCGCATCATAAAGCGGCCTGAGATAGGGATTTACTTTCGCCGCAAGATCTCCGGGCAAAAACCCGAGATTTTCTCCGGCTTCGACTGCGGGGCGCGTCAGAATGATACGGGCCACATATTTTTTCTTGAGTGCCTCAATGGCTGCAGCCATGGCAAGATAGGTTTTTCCGGTACCCGCAGGGCCGATGGAGATTACAATATCGTGTGTCTGCATGGCTTTCAGATATGCAAGTTGGTTCTCGCTTCGCGCCTGGATCACTTTTCCGCGATGGAAAAAATGGATCCCCCCGCCCTGTGGAGACGTAACATGGGCTTCGATTTGAGAACTGGCTTCGGCGTTCGTTTTTTCCGGCAAGCGGCCGCCCCTGCGGATCACCTCGAGCATCCGGACAAAGAAACGATTGGCCTCTTCCACATTCTTTTTGTCGCCCATGATCTTTATCCGATCATTACGAGCTACAATCTTGACGCGATGGTCCTTTTCAGCTTGCCGGACATTCTGGTCCAGATTGCCATAAAGAGCCTTCGCTTCTTCGTTGGAATGCAGTTTGATCAGTTTTTGCAAGACAAAGACCTTTCTATGCTTTGGGCTTATCCTGGCATTTATTTTCTTCTGATGGGAGGTTGCCAGGATTAGTCCAATTAACCTTTAAATTTTTTGACGGAGAATTGGGTTTAAGTTTCACCGCGATGCTGAGTTCTTTGAGCTGGTCCTCGCGCACCGCTGACGGTGCGTCGGTCATAAGACAAGTACCCTTCTGCGTCTTGGGAAACGCGATCACTTCCCGGATCGACTCCAGCCCCAGGAGAAGCGTCACAAAACGATCGAGCCCGATGGCCAGCCCGCCGTGTGGCGGTGCCCCAAAAGAGAGCGCTTTCAAAAGGAACCCGAACTGTGCCTCCGCCTGTTCGGGTGTCAAATTCAAGAGGTCGAAAATTTTGGACTGCACCGCCCGGTCATGGATACGGATACTGCCCCCACCCATTTCCGTACCGTTACAGATAAGGTCATAGGCGCGCGCCCTCACCTTTAGAGGATCCGTCTCGAGAAGCGGCACATCCTCCGGCTTAGGTGACGTGAACGGATGATGGCAGGCATCATAGCGTTTTTCTTCCTCGTTCCAATCAAAAAGCGGGAAATCCACGACCCAAAGAAGTTCGAACTTTCCTTCCGGGACCTTGCCGTATTTTTCGGCAAGGAAGCAGCGAAGCGCTCCAAGGGCCACGACCGCGATCTTGAACTTGTCGGCGACCATGAAAACGATATCGCCGGGCTTGGCGCCCACCGTCTGGACCATTTTCCCAATACGCGCGACATCAAAGAACTTCTGGATCGGCGATTCGACCTGATCCGGTCCCACAACCTTGAACCAAGCCAGTCCCCTAGGCCCGTAAGTCTTAATCCACCGTGTGAGATCATCAAAGTCCTTACGCGAGAATTCCACACCCGCCGGCGGCGTGAACGCAAGTCCCCGGATCTGGCCATTGTTTGCGATTGTTTCATCAAAAATCTTGAACCCGCTTTTTTCGAAAACCGGCGTGAGGTCACAAATCTCCATCCCGTAGCGAAGGTCGGGTTTATCGCACCCATATTTTCCCATAGCTTCTTTGTAACTCATGCGACGCAGCGGAAGCTTGATGTCGGTTTGTTTGGTGTGCTTAAAAACGTGCGCGACCATACCTTCTACGATACCCATGATGTCCTCTTCATCAATGAAAGACATCTCAAGATCGATCTGGGTATGTTCGGGTTGACGATCCTTGCGAAGATCTTCGTCACGGAAACAACGGGCGAGCTGATAATAACGGTCATAATTCGCGACCATAAGGAGCTGTTTAAAAAGCTGCGGCGACTGCGGCAACGCGTAAAAACTTCCGGGATTCAGACGCGACGGTACGAGAAAATCGCGGGCGCCCTCCGGTGTGCTCTTTGTCAGGTAAGGCGTTTCGACTTCGATAAAACCTTGCTTGTCCAGATATTCATGAACCAATTTGGTCACGCGGTGGCGAAGCGTAAGATTGCGAATCATTTCCTTGCGACGGAGATCCAGAAACCGGTACTGGAGCCGGAGTTCTTCGCCCACATTTTTTTCATCAAGCTCGAAAGGCATCGGAAGACAAGCATTCAAAATTTCAAGTTCTTCGGCTTGAAGCTCGATTTCTCCGGTTGGGATTTTGGAATTCACGGTCCCAGCCGGACGAGTGCTTACTTTCCCTTTTACACGGATTACGAATTCCGAGCGTAGCAACTCCGCTTTTTTATGCATTTCAGGATTGGTCTGAGGATTTAAAACGATCTGCGTTACACCCCAGCGGTCGCGCAAGTCCACAAAGATGAGATTTCCGTGATCGCGACGGGTATCCACCCATCCGGTCAGGGTCTCCTGTTTTCCGACAAAACTTTTGTTTAATTCACCGCAGGTCACTGTTCTTAGCATAAAGTCATCTTTTCCTTTAAATAAGATACCACGCTATTAATATCACTATTGATCAGCTCCTGGTTGATCAACTCCTGTCCTTCTAGACCTTTCTTCGAAAGATCTTTGACAATTACTTTTTGATTTCCAATTTCTTTAGCCCCTAAAATCAGGACAAAACGAACACCTAGTTGATTCGCTTTTTTGAGATGTGTACTCAGAGAACAGACTCGTGCCAATGTCTCAACCCGAATTCTACGTTCTCTCAAAGCAAGTTTATATTCGTTAAATTTTTTTAAGACTTCAGGGGTTTCTTCAAACGGAGCGAGATAAACGCAATGGGTTTTTATCGCTTCAAAAATTTGCGGGTTTTGGACTTCCAACGCCACAAGTAGCCTTTCCATACCAATGCTAAAACCCGTACAAGGCGTATCGCTGCCGCCGAGGTCCTTGTAAAGATGGTCATACCGGCCACCACCCGCAACAGCATTCTGTGCCCCGAGCCCTTCAGCCGTAATCTCAAAAACTATTCCGTTGTAATAATCAAGACCACGCACTAACCGGCGATTCACTGCGTAAGGGATTTCAACACTATCTAACTTTGCGGTGATTAACTTGAAATTGTTGCTCAAAGGAGCGAAACTTTCCCAGGGGGCTTTATTGAGCACAGGTTGACAGTCATGAATTTTACAATCAAAAATGCGGAGCACGTTTTTCTCAAGCCGCCACTGGCAGTCTTTGCAAAGCTTTGCCTTTTCTTTTGAGAAGTACTCTGAGAGTGATTTCCTGATTTTCGCGCGGTCTGCTTCCTCGCCAAGATCATTCAAGTTCAACTGGATATTCTTGAGACCGGCATATTGGAGAAACCGGTAAAGAAGTGCGATGATCTCATAATCGACGTGAGTATCCCCATCAGGTGAATGACCTTTTTCATTAATGATCTCGGCACCGATCTGATGGAACTGTCGTTTGCGGCCCGCCTGGGGGCGCTCCGCACGGAACATGGGACCCATATAATAAAGCCGGAGAGATTTTGATGTTTTGAGAAGCCCTTTTTCGATTACCGAACGCGCGACGGATGCCGTCATTTCGGGACGCATAGTCATATCACGCTCCCCGCGATCCTTAAACGAGAACATTTCCTTGTGGACAATATCGCTGGCCTGGCCGATGGAACGAACAAAAAGTTCGGTAGGTTCAAGGATGGGTGTGCGGATCTCTTTAAATCCATGGGCTTCGAAGAAAATACGTGCTTTTTCCTCGATCCATTGCCATTTTTCGATCTCACCGGGGAGAATGTCCTCCATCCCGGGGAAACCTTGGAATTTTGTTGTCATAAGTTGTGGGGTATCGTCGCCCTTTCGCTATTGACCCGCATCAAAGTCTTTGTGGCAGCCCATGTTAGGTGTTTATCATATCAAAAGAAGAAGCGCATTTCCACAATATGGAAATGCGCGGTCTTCGCCCGCTGCTGTGAATGGAAAACTTCTGCGGATGGTGCCCTGTCAAAAACTGAATTTACGGGACTTGGACATGCGGGACTTACGACGCCTCTTCTCGCTGGGCTTTTCGTAATTCTTCCGCGCCTTCAGGATCTTCAGGATCCCTTCGCGTTCCATCTTCTTTTTCAGGCGCTTCAAGGCCCGCTCAAGCGGCTCGTGACTTCCAACGTCGACTTTTAACACTCGGCTTCACCCTCTCTGGTGTGTGGATTGAATGAGGGCGGTATTATACGGAAAACCCGTCCTGAGGCAAAGGAATAATAGCGCGTCGCTTCGGAGAACGGACAACAGGAAACGGGTAACGAAAAAACGCGACACCTCACGTTCAACGTTCCCTGTTCCGCGTTCCCCGATTTTTTTATGGTAGAATGTCTCTTATGTTCCGTCACTACTTAGAAGCCTTCATCCGCCTCTTCTATCCTACAATGTGCGAAGTATGCCACACCAATCTCGACATTGAGGAGAAGATCCTCTGTGAGCACTGCGTTGGAGACTTGGACGCCCTTGCCTGGACCATAGAAAAAACTTTGGTTGACGACTGTTTTGAATACCTGGACCATGCCTGGACCGTTTACGCCTACGGCTCCCCGGTCAAGGAATTGTTGCACGGCGTCAAGTACGCACGCAAAGATTATCTTCTCAAGGCCTGTCAAAAACGCGTGATCGGGCTCGCGCAGGCCGTCACCTCCGACTTTTGGTACAATGCTATTCTTCCCATTCCGATTGATCGCCTAAAACTCATGAAACGACATTTTAATCAGGCGGAGATTCTCGCAACGATGCTGGAGCCTTGGCTCACACCGCCCATCGAAAGATCCCTTTTGATCAAGCATCGTTCCATCCCAAGTCAAACTTCTCTTAGCCAGCATGAGCGTGCAATCAATGTTTATGGTGCCTTCAAGCTAAAACGCCCCGCGAAAGTCCCAGGTAAATCTTTTCTGCTCTTGGATGATGTTCTGACCACTGGCGCAACTGCAAATGAAGCGGCCCGTCTCCTAAAGCTCCACGGTGCCAAGCGTGTGGATTTCCTAGCGCTTGCGAGAACCATCACGTCCGCCGAGAAAAACAGTTTGAGATTCATTCCGAGCACAGATAAGATACTGTTCCAATGCCCATCAATTTCAACTTGTTGAAATTGGGGCTGCACCGTCCAAACTTTATTTTTCTTTTTCATGATGGTAGTTTGGACGGCCCCAATCTCAGCTCTGCTTCGATTGATTGGCATTGGGACCGTTCACCCTTAAAATTTAACCGAGAATGGTGCTGGCTTCATAACGCCCAACTCCGAAGGAGAAACTCTTTTGAAAGTCCTGGACCGGTATCTTGTACGGGAATTGATCTTCCCGATCATTTTCTGCTCTCTCACACTTATTTTCTTGATCCTGGTGGCCGATCTCTTTGACAACCTTGATGAACTCCTGAGGAACAAGACCCCGATTCTGATTATCCTCCGTTATTATCTGTCGCTCATCCCAATCTCGTTCACCCAGACCATTGCATGGGCCGTGTGGCTCGGGACCATTTTCCTTTTGGTCCAATTTGGCCTTCACAACGAGCTTATGGCCATGAAAGCCGCTGGCCTCAAGATTTTGACCATTGTCCGGCCGATGATCTTCCTGGGTCTTTTACTCGGTATCATCACCTTCCTCGTTGCCGACCGCGTAGTGCCGAAAACTTCCCGCACGGCCAACGAGCTTCTGGAGATATACATCGAAAAGAAAAAAGACAACAAGGACCGAAAAACTTTTAAGAACGTTACTTATTATTCCGGAGGCAATACGCTTTACTATTTCCGGAAATTCTCCCCAAGGCCCAAGACCGTCGAGGACGCGATCATCATCTGGCTGGACCCTGTGACTCGTCATACTGCACAAAAAATTTTCGCGCAAAAAGGAACCTGGACCGGCGACCAGTGGCTTTTTGAAGGAATCACAGAATATCAAACGGATGTCCAGGGCGACGTCCTCGGAAAACCTTTGATCATCCCGAAAAAAAGTTATTCGGATGTTACGATCACGCCGCGGGACTTGATCAACACGGCAAGCGATAGCGCCTTTCTTTCTTATCACGAACTCAAATACACAATCGATAAACTCAAGGAAAATGGCATTTCCGTGTATTCAGAGAAAGTGGATCTTTATAACCGTATGGCTGCACCCTGGAAGGGGCTCGTCATGCTGCTTCTCGCTATTCCCTTCCTGGGGACCGTGCGTAACCGCAAGGCGATCGCTACGAGCGTTCTGGTGTGCGCAGCCATGGTGTTTGCATTCCATGTAAGTGATGCCGTTTTACTTGCTTTGGGAAAAGCCGGAAAACTCTTTCCGTTCTTGAGTGCGTGGGGTGGGAACATCTTCTTCGCGACATTCGCACTCTTTAGGTTGGAAAAAGCAAATTATTGAACTCCGAGGACGCGCGTAAGGAACGGACTCAGTGTTCCCCGCGCCCTGAAGAACGCTCCCCGCGTTGAACTGCGTGCAATGTCCTGTCATCGATTGTCATTTCTGAATTGTTGAAGCCGGGAAGCGCTATCGTTCCGCTAATGCGAGGGATTCCCGGCATTCTGGCCCCGCGACCGAAAAGGGAAGCCATCGTCGCCTGGGTCTGCGGCGCAGAAGCCTCTTGCCTGTGCTCTTCAGACCCAACCTCCTGCTGAGCAACTGCAAAGGGGAAAAGTGTCAGAAAAAAAACGAGAAAAAAAAAGCAAAAACTTGCCAGCTTCCTTGACTGTTTACCGTCCATAATTCTCACTGCGTTAAAACCTGTTTTAAATGCATCCCGGCAAACCTTGACCTGATTTTAAGCATCAGCCTGTCCAATTAAAAATGTGGTTTTAATTTAAATCTTTGTACCGGGTGGGATATGGACACCCTTCGGGATGATCACGATCCCATCGCGAATGTAGTAGTGGTCGCCATCTTTCTCGTTGATCGCCTTGGAGTTCGTGATACTGACGCCATCCCCGATTGATACATTTTTATCGACAATGCAATTTTCGATCACGCAGTTCTTGCCCACCCCAATCCGGTGATCCTGAGACGGATCCGGCCACTCGTAATAGTCATTTCCCATAAGAATACTTTTACCGATTACGGTTCCTGTCCCGACAACCGACCGCAGACCCACAACCGATTGACGGATCTTAGCACCTGTCAGGGTGCAGCCTTCGGACATCAAAACATGGTCCAGTTCCGTCCCGAGAATCTTGGAAGGCGGCAAAAACCTAGGACGGGTAAAGATGCGCCCCTCCGGAGAGAGAAAACTAAACGACGGGTTTGCACTTGTTAGTTCGATGCTCGCTTCATAAAAACTCCCAATCGTCCCGATATCGCGCCAATAACCCGTAAACACGTGGCCGAAAACCTTGTAGTTCTTGATTGCTTTCGGGATGATTTCTCTACCAAAATCTTTTTCGCTTCCGGCGAGCACGTCCAAAAGCACGTCGCGGTTGAAAACATAGATCCCCATCGACGCAAGATACATAGAACCCTTTGTCTTCACGCGATAAAGATCGCAAAGAGGTTTGGGCATGGCATAAGATCCCACATCATCGTTCTTGGTGGGCTTTTCAAGAAAATCCGTGATCTGGCCGTCCTTTTGAAGCTTCATGACGCCAAATCCCTTGACGAGTCGCTCCGGTACCGGAACTGTCGCAATTGTCACGTCTGCCCGTTGCATCTCATGGAACCCCAGGATTTCTCTGTAGTTCATCCGGTAAAGGTGATCTCCGGAAAGGATCAAGAAAATATCTGTGGCATCCGCACGATAATGCGGCATACATTTTCGAACCGCATCCGCGGTTCCTTGGAACCAGTCTGTGTTCTCAGTCGTTTGCTCGGCTGCGAGAAGTTCCACACTCGTTTTTGTGAATGCCTCATACGGATAGGTCCGGTGGATATGCCGGTGTAGCGAAGCAGAATTAAATTGTGTCAGGACGAAGATGCGCCGGAGAGCTGAATTGATGGCATTCGAGATCGGAATGTCGACCAGACGGTATTTACCGCCGATCGGAACGGCGGGTTTGGAACGGTAACTCGTGAGCGGAAACAACCTCTTTCCCTGTCCACCGCCAAGGATCAGGGTCGTGACGCGCTGGCTCATGTCGGGCTTTCTCCTAGGCGTTGGTATTGTCTCCATAAAACTTTGCGAAAAGTGTCATTCTCTTCCATCAGGACCCAAAGACGTTCATGCAATTGCTCGATCAATCCTGTACGCGACGTATGATGTTCGTGGTTTACAAAAAGGTCGATCCGACGGATGTGATCATCGATCACCGCCATATTCTTGCGAATCTGGCTTCTGATAATGCGCATTTCTTCCGACGTGAAGGCCGGAGACTCGCAGTTCAACGTTTTTATCTCTTCTACGGGAAGATCGTGGCCAAAATGCAGGATCATACTGCATACCTCGCAATCAGATCCGGTAGTTCTCTACCAAATTCTGTTTTCATATAGACCCGGAAACAACCGGCCTTCTCGGCCTCAGACTTTACCATCACCTTCGCCTGCGTCACAAATCCCACCACAGGGATACTTTGTAGATCGGCATTTTTATGTAATTCGTTGAGTGCCCGAAATGCCTCAGCCTCACGTTTTTCAAAGTCGAGGATCACAAGAAAAGACCGTTCGATTGCAGCCTGCGTAACCAGCCTCTCCGTATCATCAAAATTCTTTGCTCCGATATGAAGCCCGGCCGCACATTTGGCGATCCTGGTTGCCGCGGCTATATCTGCCACAAGAGCAAAAACACTTCGCCGCGTCTTTACA
>Ga0265297_10004217_pt1 | contig 23965 bp, 24 predicted proteins | sample Munlanlwell13791_FD_192502 | JGI IMG/M metagenome (GOLD analysis project Ga0265297, IMG submission 192502) | Leachate microbial communities from a municipal landfill in Southern Ontario, Canada - Leachate well 137-91 | ecosystem: Engineered > Solid waste > Landfill > Unclassified | place... | reverse complement strand
CTTCTTCTATAGCCTTGCGGGAAAAACTAGGATACATCTCGGTGGTTTCATAATTCTCACCGGCAATAGCGGCCTTAAGGTTCTCAATAGTTGTTCCGTAGATAGTTGGGGCCGATGCTTCTACTTTAATTTCCTCATTGTTTTCTTTTAACTCTTGAATATGCTCGAATAGGCGTTTAGCGTGGGCCTTTTCTTGTTCGGCTGTTAATAAAAAGACTTCAGCTATTTGTTCATAGCCCTCTTTTTGGGCAATCTTGGCATAAAATGTATAGCGATTTCTGGCCTGACTTTCGCCAATATAAGCTTTGGTGATATTTATTAGGGTCTCTTTCATAGATTTTTAAAAAATGTTCTGCGTAGAACATTTTATGTTAAATTATATTAAAATTTCTGTTTTTGCCAACAATTAGATTAATTTTGTGGTTACTCACCCCAACCTTAATTGGTGTTTCTAGCTCAATTGACTCATCAATCAGTATCTTTTCTGCTAGATTGTTTTCTAATAAAAGCTCCTTAATGGTTAGTAGACTAAACTTTTTGCTTTTATTGTCTATAAGTAAATTTAGTCTACTGTCTTGGGGGTTGATCAAAATGTTCTGCGTAGAACATTTTTCTGTTAGTAAATTAATAACATTAATTTCACCGTTATCAGCCTGATTAATTGAAAAATCATCAATTTTTATCGTAGTTCCTTTTGATTTTATTCTGGCATTAGCTACAAAATATAGTTTATTGGCATAGGCTACATCTATTTTTTCCAGACGACGGGCTAAAATAACGTCGCAGGCTTCCCTTTCATTCTTAACTCCGCAAGCATGAGCGATGGAATTATTGTCTCCAATAGGTATTATTCCCAAGGCTACATTATTATTCTCGCCGTTGATTATTCCGTTTAACACTTTATTAACAGTTTTGTCGTTTCCGACTGCTATTATTGTTTTTGATCCATTGGTAACCTCGTCTTTAATCAGGTCATTAATATTTCTGACTGATTCTAAATAAACAATCTTTCCATTAAGGTTAAGCTTGTGTAATAGTATTTCAACATTATTGACGGTTTTAGCATGCTTCTTTATAAAATCGTCATAAATAAAGACATTCATATATTAAGAATAAAGAAAATCTGTTTTTATTATTCGTTGGTTGTTTTGGCTTCCTTTTCGGCTGGAGAAGACTTCCCCATTTGACATTTACCGTTAATCATTGCGCCGGTATCAATAGAAATCTTGCCACATTCAATATCACCATTGATTTTGGCTGTTTCTCCAATTGCCAAGTAGTCTTTAACAATCAAGTTTCCGGTAATTTCACCATTAATGATGATTTCTTGAGCTTCAACACTGCCGGTAATTTTAGCTTTAGGGCCGATAAAGACATTCCCCTTGGTTTTTAGGGCTCCTTCTAAAAGGCCATTAATAATAATGTTGCCATTACCATTAAAGTTTCCCTTCACTTTAATAGATTCTCCGATAATTGTCTCAACATCTTTAAAGCTTTCCGGTTTGAGGTCTTTTTTAAACATAAATTTTAGCATTTGCCTTCTTGGTATAGCTTGGCAAATTTTTATTTTTTATTTAATACTAATATAATTCTAGTTTAATTTAGCTTATTTGTCAAAAGGTAAAAAATGTATAATAATAGAAATGACCAATTGTTTTGGCCCCCGTAGTTTAATGGATAAAACAAGGATCTCCTAAGTCCTAAATCTACGTTCGATTCGTAGTGGGGGCACATTTATTTGTTTGTAAATTTTTTATATTTGCTTTATAATATAAGTAATTAATAAATTTATAATATGTCAAAGAACAAGAACAAACTATTGATTGCAGTTGATAAAAATTTTATGACAATTTTTGCCAGTTTTATTTTTGGCTTTTTGTTGTCATTTTTTATCTGTTGGAATACAATCATTTATATTATTACCTTGTTTGAAAGGGTTAATGGTTTGATATAAAAGTAAAATATTTTTATATTTGATGAAGTAATTGTTATTGCTTTGTTTTGTTGTTAATCGGCTATATAAATATTAGGGGCCATTAGCTCAGTTGGCTAGAGCGCTTCCATGGCATGGAAGAGGTCAAGGGTTCAAGTCCCTTATGGTCCACCAGAATGATCATTGAGCCGGCATTAGACCGGCTCTACTAGTCTAATTATTAAGGTTAGTTGATAAAATTTAGAAATTGTTTTGTTGGGGTGGATAAGTCTAGAAAATTGTGGACTTTTCTAAATATTTTGGCTAATATTAAACAATATTTTTTTGTGGATAAGGTGTTGATAAGAAGTCATTATTTTCCTTATTTTGTTGACTATTTTTTGAAAATACCTTATTATTTAATAAAATTAATTATTTTTTATGAATGTTACTGAATTAGCTCGTGTCCTCCGAATTAATCCACAAGAATTAAAAGATCTGCTTCCTCAGATCGGTTTTAATATTGGTCAAAAGGCAATTAAGGTTGATAATCATACTGCTCGCCGAATTATTAAAGAGTGGCCAACATTAATGCGCCAATTAGAATTAAAGAGAGCGGCTGAAAACAAAGAAAAAGAAGCGGCTGTTGCTGAGGTGGAAATTGTAAAGAAAGAAATGAAGATTCCTTCACTGATCACTGTGCGTGATTTTGCTTCTCAGGCTGAATTACCAATTAGTAAGATTTTAGGGGAACTAATGAAAAATGGTATTTTTGTTTCAATGAATGAAAAGATTGATTTTGATACAGCCTCAATTATTGGAGCTGATTTAAATCTGGATGTTAAGATGGCGTCTTCTGAGGAAAATGTTTCTGATATTAAAGAAGAGAAGAAGTTAAGCCAGATCTTAGAAAAAGAAAATAAAAAAGAAATGCTAGATCGCTCCCCGGTGATTGTTGTTATGGGTCACGTTGATCATGGAAAGACTCGGCTTCTTGATGCTATTCGAACTACTAACGTCGTGGCTGGTGAAGCTGGAGGAATTACTCAACATATTGGTGCTTATCAAGTTAAGCATAATGATCAGTCAATTACTTTTATCGATACTCCGGGCCATGAAGCTTTTACCGCTATGCGTAGTCGTGGCGCTCGAATAGCTGATATTGCTATTTTGGTTGTAGCCGCCGATGATGGTGTTAAGCCTCAAACCATTGAAGCTTTTAGAATTATTGAAGCTGCCAAAATTCCATATGTAGTGGCTATTAATAAAATTGATAAGCCCGAAGCTGATATTAATAAAACTAAACAGGAATTATCCAATCAATTAAATATCAATCCGGAAGATTGGGGCGGAAAAGCAATTTGCGTTCCTGTTTCAGCTAAGGACGGGAAGGGCATTACTGAATTATTAGATATGTTGTTGTTGGTAGCTGAGACAGAAGAGCAAAACTTAAAGGCCAATCCATCCTCCGACGCTATTGGAACCGTTATTGAAGCTAAGGTTGATAAGGGGGCTGGACCGGTTGCTACTATTTTAGTTCAAAACGGAACACTTAGAGTTGGTGATCAATTATGTTTTAATAATGTTGTTTATGGTAAGGTCAAGGCTCTAAAAAATTATAAAGGAGAAATTATTAGTGAGGCTGGACCATCGACTCCAGTTAGAATTTTGGGATTAAAGATTTTACCAGAGGTTGGTGACATGTTAGAGGTGGGTGAGGGAGAAAAAATTCGGATTAAGAAAATTGCTTCCACTAATTTAGCTGTTAATAAGGCAGTAACTGCCAAAGAGGATTCCGATGATCATGTTGCTAAATTGAATTTGATTATTAAGAGTGACGTTTTGGGATCAGCTGAAGCAATTGAAGAGTCTTTGATGAAATTAAATAATAATAAAGTTAGAGTTAAAATTTTACATAAAGGTTTGGGCAATATTGGGGAAGGGGATATTAAGAGGGCTGAGGATGGTAATGCTCAAGTGATTGGTTTTAATGTTAAGATTCAGCCTCAAACTGAAATATTGTTGCGCGAGAAACAAATCAAAGTTAGCCTTTATTCAATTATTTATGATTTAATTAAAGATATTAAGGGTCAGATGCAGGAATTGGTTAAGGCTGATTTGGTTCGAAAGGATTTGGGTCGCCTTAAAGTTTTGGCTGTTTTTAGAACTGAAAATAATTTACAAATTTTAGGTGGCAAGGTTTTAGATGGTCAGGTTGTCAATGACAGCTTGGTAGAGGTTATTCGTGATAAGGCAACCATCGATAATGGTAAGTTGGTTAGACTACAGTCTGGAAAGCAAAATGTTAAGACAGTTGATAAAGATCAAGAATGTGGCTTACAATATGAAGGTCATCCAGTGGTGGCTGTTGGCGATGTCTTAAATATCTATACTGAAGAGGAAATTATAAATAAAATTTAAATTATGGCTTCCCGGATCGAACAAGTTAATGAAGAACTTAAACATGAGCTCGCCAATATTTTAAACAGGGAACTGGAGCTAAGAAATGCTCTGGTCACAGTTTCTTATGTTTATTGCTCTGAGGATTTAAATTATGCTCGAGTTGGCGTCTCTGTTTTGCCGGATAGACTAGCCGGGACTGCACTTCGAGCCTTAAGAGCTAAGAGTGGGCAAATAGCTAAGATGCTTCAGAAAAAAACCGGTATTCGTAAAATACCTAAAATAACCTGGAACTTGGATGTTATTGAAAGGGAAGCGAGCGCTATTGAACAGGCTATTGAGGAAGAGAAGAAAGAGCTAGAAAGTTTAAAACAAGAATAATAAAAATGCCCGTTGTGCGGGCATTTTACGTATATGAATGAAGAGTATTTAAAATATTGCCAACAAGCCTATCAAAAGATCTTAACCTCTAATAATGTTTTGATAGTTTCTCATCTTCATCCTGATGTTGATGCTTTGTCTTCGGTCGGGATTATGATTGAGCTAGTTGAAAATTTGGGTAAAAAATACTTAGCTTATGCTTCCGGTAAGGATGATGAGCTTTTTAACTTTTTACCCCATGCTGGCCGGATCCATTCTGTCTTACCAATCGACTTTTCTTTGGCTGATTATGATCTGATCTTAGTTTTAGATTGCGGATCAATTAATCGGACCGGTCTAGCTTTAGAGTTAAACAATCGAGACAGAAAAAAGAATTATGTAGTTGAGTTTGATCATCACCCACCGGTTGATCATTTTGCTGATCTAGAAATTAGATTACCAAACTTGGCTTCGGCTACTGAGGTTTTATATCATTTTTTGAAAATTAATAATGTTGTTATTAATAAAAATATTTCTAGCCTCCTTTTGTCCGGGATACTGACTGACACAGGTAACTTTTTATACCCTTCAACTAGCGATCAAACTATTAATATTGCTTCAGAGATGCTCCAGAGTGGAGCGCAATTGCCAAAGATTTTTCAGAATACTTTGCAAAATAAAAATTTAGCTTCAATGAAGTTATGGGGAGTAGCTCTTAAAAATTTAAAAATAAATTCTAACTATAATTTAGCCGTTTCAGTTTTGACCAATGATGAAATTATTAAAATGAAAGAAGAATTAGGGATTGATGATTTTAGTAGTGAGATTTTTGGTGATATTGTCGGATTTTTAAGTAATTTAGGTGGAGTTAAAGGTGTTATTTTGTTGCGCGAGGAGCCGGATGGAAAGATTAAGGCTAGTCTAAGAACTTCTGATCCCCAAATAGACCTTTCTTTCCTGGCTCAAATTTTCGGTGGGGGCGGACATCCTAAGGCCAGTGGGTTCACCGCTATTGGTAGGATTAATAATTATAATGATAGTTGGGAATTTGAATATTAAAAAAAGCCATTTTGAAAAATGGCTTTTTGTTTTTTGTCGTCTTTTGTTTTGTTTTATTACCTGAAACTAAACCCTCCGGCAGACGAATTATAGGAAGGGGAGAGGGAGGAGTTATTATTAATGGTAAAATTACCACCAATTTCTTCCCCAAATCGGATAAATACGTCTCCAACTCCAGAAACATTTTGGTAAGGAATACTCCCGCCAAAGTATTCGGAATTATTCCACTGTGTTGGAGCACTAGGAAAGTTTGTCCAGTTTCCATTTAGTCCAATTTTGTATTGGGCTTTTTTGTAAACACTATTTACTAAATTTGTCGGATAAAGTGCCCAGAAAAAAACATTGCTTTGAACTTTTTCGGCCCGGAAGACATTGTCTCCAACCTTTCCGGGCAGATTAAAATTTGCTAATCCGAATACTTGTCCGGCCGGGTTGGTGATGGTCCCGGTTGTCAGATTGATGTAAAATTCAAACATCTGTCCGGCTCCGGTTGAGTTGTTCGCATAAAAATTACCGGTTGGAATAGCCCATTGACCGTTCATTCCAGGTGAGCCATTACCGTTCTGCTGCTTTACCAAATAAGTGAACTTGAACCTTGTTCCCAAATTATTAGTATAATACAAGTTATTATTTGTATTCATAATATTGAAGGTAACAAGAGTCGAGTCGCCGGTAAATGATAACGGCAAGTGTTGGTAGAGGTCGTTCTGGGTTTCGTTGACCCAGGCGTATCCGTACGGCGCCGTGGTTGTTCCCAATCCTCCGGGTGTCAGAAAAAACTTCATGGTGATTTGCCAACCGCCAGAAATGGCAGTGGTTGAGACCCACTTAACCGGACTATTCGTCGGTTGTGGCGGGGTTCCTACCTGCACATAGAAGGTGTGAGAGAAGTTTAGGTTAGTCAGTGGGTTTATTCCAGCAACGACAACGGTATAATTACCATTGTTCGGAAAGTTCCACATGATTTGATCAATACCGCTTTTAGCGTAATAAGCTGAGCCACCACTGGTTTGGTTAATAGTCCAATTGCCGTTTAAGCAATTGTTGTTTTGGTCTTCCAGATAGAAAAAGGTATTTATTCCTTCTTCCAGAAAGAAGATTGTTTGACCATCAACTATTGGACCGGACAGAAGGCCTTTACCTTCATTTCGCTCATAGCGGATATTTTCACTTCCGACCGGGTTGTTATCATCCGGCGCTATTACCTCATATTTTTTACAACTGAACATAGCAATAGCAACAGTAGCCATTGCTAACATAAATCTGATTTTCTTCATGACTTAGGGGGTTTTAGATTAATAATTGTGAATGATCTGTTAATTATTGATAATAGGATATTGGCTAATATTTGTCAAGTTGACGGGTGTTATAATTTGAGATATGGTAACTTCATAGTTTTTTGATAATTAATCACAAAAATAAGATAATTATGGAAATAGATAAAAAAGATATCCAAAGACTCTTGGATATTATGAAAGCTAAAAATTATTCAGTTGACAATATTATTCAGTTAATTGATCACCATGAGGAGGTATCGCTTTCTCGTCGCCAGTTTCAGCTCGAGATTTATTATACCAGGCCCTTACATCAAGCTATTGTTGCTGGTGGGTATGATGTTGTAAATAACGATATCAATTCTGAAAATTTTCCTACTGATTCAGGGGGAGTCAAAACAAAGGCTATTCATCAGGGAAGGCTATTTTGTCTTCATCGAGGGGCCAGTGCCGAGGAAATTATTGTTGAAATGGATAAGGAAGGCTACCGTCCAGCGATACTCATGGAGCTGTTAGTCTTTGGCGCCACAAACCCAGGCTTGCAAGAAATTTTTCTCATTATTGCTCTTGGTTCCACTTGGAAGGATAATCTTGGCGGTTATTATTTTCCATGCCTAAATAGTAGTCGTAGTGGTCGCAGTGGTCGTCGACTTGATTTGCACCTTTCTGTGTTTATTTGGATGCCTAAAACTAGGTTTTTAGGTATCAAAAAATAGAGAAACATTGTTTTAATTTTCTTTTGCCGTTTCAATAATGAGACGGCATTTTTATTGGCTTGACACGAGTTATGGCTTGTGGCAAGATTATTTTACTGATCCTTAAAAACTAATATTAATTAAATTTGCAAGCCATGAAAAAAAAATTATCTGATTTACGGTTGATATTAGAGGCCGTGAAAGGTAAAAATATGTCTGCTTCTAGGGCAGTTGACCAGGAAGACTACAGCATTGAACTTATAGTTGATTATACTAAAACCCTTGAGCAGTTGATAGTTGATGGTAAGTACAATTTGGTAAATCAAAGTATTACAAGCAAAAATTTTCCTATTCCAGACGGGTTGACTGGAAAAAAGGTTAAAGTATTAGGAAATTTCTTCTACTTTAATCGCAGCGTTAGCAGCAAAAACGTTATTAAAAAAATGGATAAAGCAGGATTTAGACCTGCCACTTTAATGGAGTTGTTGGCTCTCAGAGTTGCTTGTCTTGAGCTGAAAAAACAATATTCAATTATTGCTCTTGGGTCTATTTGGAAAAACAACTTTGGTTATCTATACGTCTCAAGTTTTGCTGTAAATAATGATAATTGTCATCTTGTTCTCGATCCTTTTAATGGCAATTGGCTTGCTGCATGCTGCTTCTTCGGTGTTTGCAAGCAGTTAATTGAGTGACACTGAAAGCACAAATCAATTCAATCCCGTTTCTACCATGAAGCGGGATTTTTATTATGCTTTTTTTCGGTTTTTTTCTCGCCAAACTTTAATTTTCGGATGATTGCCGGACAATAGAATCTCTGGAACATCATAACTTCTGTTTTTGACTTTGAACTTTTCTGGCTTAGTGTATTGAGGGTATTCTAAAACTCCAACTTGAGAATGTGACTCATCTTGAAAGCTGGCTTCGTTCCCCAGAGTGCCAGGAAGTAAGCGTGAAACAGAGTCAATAATAGTCATTGCTCCTAATTCTCCACCAGTTAGAACATAGTCTCCGAGAGAAATTTCTTCGTCAATAAAATTTTTGATTCTCTCATCAACACCTTCATAGCGACCGCAGATTAATACTATTTCATCTAGCTTAGAATATTCTTGAGCTAATTGCTGAATCCACTTTTTACCTTGGGCTGAGAGTAAAACTATTTTTCTTTTTTTATTTGCTTTCCCAGTTAGCTTTTTAATTGCTTGATAGAGAGGTTCTATCTTCATTAGCATTCCAGCTCCGCCACCATAGGGAGTGTCATCAACGGTCTTGTGGCGATCAGAGGTAAATTCTCTGAGGTCTTGGCTAACAATATTAATTATTCCTTGATCTTGGGCGCGTTTAATAACTCCTTCGGAAAAATAGGAGTCAAACATCTTGGGGAAGATGGTGATAATTTTAAAATTCATAAGATTAAATTATTAAATAAAAAACCACAGTAAAATAAGCTGTGGTTTTTTATTTATATGATGATTTTGAAAACTAGATTTTTAAGTCATCAATTGCTGAAGTGTCGATGTCTCTGTTGTCGTCTCTGTTATCATCTCTTCTTGGCATGCTAGCTGGTTTAGCTCCGCCATTTGGATCGTAGATCTTTAAATTGACACGAGAGTTGTTTTTAGCACCAACGATCTTAAGCAAAGTTCGGATAGCTTGAGCAGTTTGACCACGACGACCGATGACATAACCCATGTCAGCTGGATCAATCTTTAAAGTCAAAAGAACGCCCATCTCATCTACAGTTCTATCGACTACAACAGCGTCCGGGCTGGAAACGATGTTTTTTACAATCATCTCTAAGAATTCCTTGTCCTTCATACGATTCTTTCTCTAACAAATTGACGGATCTAAGATCTCTCAAATTTGTCAAAAAATTTATTAATTACATTTGCCTGCTCTAACAGGCAATTTATAATATTAAGTATAGCAGAAAACTTAAAATTGTCAATTTAGGCAATTGTTTCTTCGGTTTTTTCAGGGGCCTCTTCGGCTGGTGTAGCAACCTCAGCTTCTTTGGCTTCCTTAGCAGCTGCTTCTTTGGCAGCTTTATCAGCTAAAGCTTTTTTGGCATCTTCTTGTTTTTTGCCAATCTTTTCATTTCTTCTTTTGCTGATACTGGAGCTGGTAGTTTTCTTGCCGGTAATAATCTTCTTTTCGATTAATAGGTTATTAACGGTTGGAGATAGCTCAGCGCCGTTGTCGATCCAGTGTTTAACACGATCGGCCTTGACTTGTAGATCTTTGGAATGTGGATTATATGAACCTAAGATTTCTAAAGAATCACCAAATGGATCCTTAGTTTTCTCAGAAACAATCAACCGGAACATTTTTTTGTTCTTTTTTCCAACTTGAGACAGTCTGATAGTTAACATAATGGTTGTTTATTTGTTAATTTTATAGAAAAATATTAGCTTAATAAGCCTCAAAAGTCAAGGCCTCTTAAAACCGTGGTCGGCGTGGTCCACCGAAGCTATTTCCGCCTGGACGACTACCGCCGGGGCGGTTGAATCCACCAGTACTAGGACGAGCTTCAGATTTACCTTTCTCATCCTTCCAAAGGTGAGCATTCTCTTCTAGCCCTTTCATGGTTAGATTGACTCGGCCTTGGTCATCAATTTCTTTGATTTTGGCAGTGACAACATCCCCAACGTTCAGGAACTCACTTGGAGAAGAGATAAAGTAAGGGGCCATTTCGCTAACTCGGATTAGACCGTCGTTTCCGCCACCTAATTCTAGAAAAGCACCGAAGTCCATTAACCTTACCACTTTGCCGGTAAATACTTCACCAACTTCAAATTCTCGAATAATATCTTTGACTGCTTTTTCGGCTCCAAGACATTTCTCGGCATCAACACCACAAATATTAACTTGGCCATCGTCTTCAATATCAATTGAGACTCCGAACTCATCAATAATTTTGTTGATAGTCTTTCCGCCGGTTCCAATAATGGCACCAATTTTAGCTGGGTCAATCTTGAAGGAAATAATTCTTGGTGCGTATTTAGAAAGCTCAGCTCGTGGAGCTGGAATAGCTTCTTTTAAGACAGCCAATACTTGGTTTAACGCTTCACGGCCTTGAGTCAAAGTTTTTTTGATAATCTCTTCGGTTAATCCAGTAGTTTTTGTATCAAGTTGAATAGCGGTTAATCCTTCATCCGTTCCAGTAATTTTAAAGTCCATACCACCATCACCATCTTCTAAGTCTTGAATATCAGTTAGGACTTCCCATTTGCTCATATCATGGTTAGATGCTAAGCCCATAGCAATACCGGCCACATGGCGCTTGATTGGTACACCAGCGTCCATTAGAGACAGGGTTGAGCCACAAGTGGAAGCCATTGAGGATGAGCCGTTTGAGCCTAGAGTTTCGCTAACCACTCGAATAGTATAAGCAAAAACATCTTGAGCTGGTAAAACTGGAATAATAGCTTTTTCAGCTAAAGCTCCATGACCAACTTCACGACGACCAGTGCCTCTCATTGGGGCTGCTTCACCAACGCTATATGGTGGGAAATTATAATGATGCATGTAACGTTTTTTGCTTTTACCTTCTAGGCCTTCTAGACTTTGTTCAAGTCCAGGTGCGCCTAAGGTAACTATCGACATAACTTGAGTTTCTCCACGAGAGAAAAGACCAGTACCGTGAGTTCGTGGTAAAAAGTTAACTTCGCCTGATAATTCTCTTAACTCAGTCAAAGATCGGCCATCAACACGACGCTTTTCTTCTAAAATAGCTCGAGTAACTTCAGCTTCAATCATTTCTTCGGCTAATTTTTTGATGATAAATTCACGAGAAGACTTTTCAATATTTTGTGAAAAAAGATATTCATCTAAATTTTCTTTAATCGCTCGAACTGCACCTTTTCGTTCTCCCTTGGTGTAATATATTTTGTCGAATAAATATTTTTTGATGTTTTCATTCATCCAAGTCTTTCCAATTTCTAACATCTTCATCTTTTCTTCCTTGGATTTTTCTTCTTCAGCGGTAACAAATTTTTTGGTTTCTTCTTTTTGAGGAGTAGCTACTTCTTTAGCTAAATCTTTGATTAAGTTAATGGCAACTTGCATCTCTTTTTGTCCGGCCATAATAGCATCAAAGACTAGGTCTTCTCGAACTTCATTAGCTCCAGCCTCTAACATGATAACTTTCTGATCAGTACCGGCAACAATTAAGTCCAAAGAGCTTAACGCTTGTTGCTCGTAGGTGGGGTTAAAGACAAGTTGATTTTCAATTAAACCAACTCGGATGCCACCAATAGGGCCATTCCATTTTAAGCCGGCAATTGATAAAACGGCCGAAGCAGCAATTAATCCTAAAACATCATAATCATTAACACCATCAACTGATAGCACGGTAATGATTACTTGGACATCTTTTTTAGATTCAGTATCAAATAACGGTCTGATAGCACGATCAACCATCCGACCAGTTAAAATTGCTTGGTCAGTTGGACGGCCTTCACGTTTAATCCATTGAGAGCCCTTGATAATACCGGCAGCGTAGAGTTTTTCGTCAAACTCCACCATGAGTGGAAAAAAATCAACGCCTTCACGTTCTTTGCGATTTTCAACGACAGTCGCCATTAAGACGGTTTCGCCGTATTGAACTAAGACAGCCGCATCGGCTTGTTTAGCTAATTTGCCTGTTTTGATGGTGAGAGTGCGACCTAACCAATCACAGGAGACAACAGTTTCTTTGTTGTTCATAATTTGTGTTGCTTGGCCGCCAGATTATAAGACTGTAGATTCATTCTAACAGTGCTATGTATCTGCCGGTCAAGGCCTTATTATTAAGTTGTTTTTATTCATTAAAAACAGTTTAAGTTTATAACAAATATTAGGATTTGTAAATAGAGTTGACAAAAATCAAAGCTTATGCCACAATTAGCTCATTGGTCCTTAAAAATTAGTATTAATTTTATATAAAACTTCTGAATCATGAAAGTACAAATATCCGATATTCAATTATTATTGGCTGCCATAGAAAGTAAAGGCATGCTTATTTCTGAAGTTATTGATCTTATTAATGGCGGCGTCAAACAACAAAAAAGAAATAAACTTAGCTTGCCAATTAACAAAATAAAACTAATTGTTGATTATTCCAAAACAATCGACCAGGCAATAGATGATGGTAGTTATGCCGATATACACTTTGATATCACCGCTGAGAACTTCCCAATTTTAAATGATGTGGATGGACTTCCGGTTGCTATTTGTGGTAAGTTGTTTCATTTTAATCGTGATGATATTAGTAGCGAAGATGCTATTAAAAGAATGGGCAGGGCCGGCTATCGTCCTGCTAAGATTAGGGAATTATTAGCTCTTGGCGCCGCCCACCCTGAACTTCAGATGAAGTTTTTGATTGTCGCGCTTGGTTCTGTTTTTTCACCCCCTAAACAATCACCATCCGTTGACCTTCGTGTAGTTCCGGCTCTCGAAGTCGTTTCTGGCAGGCGCAAGATTGGGCTTTTAAATTTTGTTGGTGGTTGGAATATTAAAGTTCTTTTTTTTGGAATCCTCAAATAACATTTTGCTACAAAATATCTCTGTCTATATATCGCTTCAAGAATGGAGCGATATTTTTATTTAACAAAAAAGACTTGAATAAATTCAGGTCTTTTTTGATATATATTCTTTTTTGGGTTAGATTAAGAATTTTTTGTTGGCGCCTAGATCAATAAAGTCATCAGATTCTTCTACCAAACGAGATGAGGCCGTCTTTCTAAAGGCCATAATTTCAACTAGACAACCTTTATTATTCTGTAAGTAGGAAACAACTGGTAAATAGTCGCCATCGCCAGAAACTAGAATAATAACGTCTAATTTGTCACCTAGTTTAATAGCGTCAATGGTAATACCAACATCCCAATCGCCTTTTTTAGCTCCACCGGCAAAGATTTGGAGATCTTTCATTTTAACTTCAAACCCTTGTTGGCTCAAAGCTTCAAAGAAAGCCATTTCATCTTTGTTTTCGGTTTTAATGACATAGGCAGTGGCTCGAATTAGTTTTCGATCAGCGACTGCTTGGGTCAAAATTTCGCTAAAATTAACCTTTTTTCCGTATAAATTCTTGGCGCTATGGTACATGTTTGAGACATCTACCAGGACGCCCACTCTTTGTTCACGATGTTTTATCATACAATAATTATTTTTCTTCAACTTCATCTTCTGGTTCGTCTTCACCTAAAACTTCATCGAATTTCTTTTCTTTTTTAGCTTTCTCTTCTTCCTCTTCTTGTAACTTATTAGCAATCTTTAACTTTAGCTTAACAGCTAAATCGGCAAAAGCTTTAGAGTCCTCTTTCTGTAAATATTTTAATAGACGACGTCTTTCAGCTACTTTTTTAAGTAAACCGCGACGGGAAGAGTAATCATGCTTGTGGGCCTTTAAGTGTTCTGACAATTGTTCAATTTCGGCAGTTAAAATGGCGATTTGAACTTGAGGGGATCCGGTATCACTATCGTGAGTCCGAAACTTTTTAATTAATTTTTCCTTGCCTTTTTTGTCTAACATAGTTTTTTCATCCCCAATCCGAGGTATGGTTTAGGCCATATCCAAGAATGGGCAATATTATTAATTTATTTAGCTTTATTAGCTTTTTTTTGTAATTTAGATTTCTGACGGGAAGCAGTATTCTTCTTCACAATTCCTTTTTTAACCATCTTATCAATTGCTTGAATAGCTTTGTTGATGTTTTCTTTGACCTGAACTTCTTTAGATTCTAAGTTCTTCACAACATCCTTTACTAATTTTTTAGTATTAGATTTAAGGCTATTATTAGTCTTTTTTCTTTTGACGGTTTTGCGTAATTCTTTTTTAGCTGATTTTTTATTAGGCATACTAAATATAATATAGATTAATTAAAAGTAAAAAAATTATAACATAATAATAAACAAAAATCAAGTTTTTGTTTATTTATTCTATAATTTGTTCCGTCGGGGTGGCGGGACTCGAACCCACGATCTTCTGGTCCCAAACCAGACGCCTTACCAACTGGGCCACACCCCGTAAAAATTAAACCCATAGAGTGACCTGGGTTTAGTTTGTGCCCCGGGTCAGAATTGAACTGACGACACAAGGATTTTCAGTCCTTTGCTCTACCACTGAGCTACCGAGGCGAAGATTATGTTGCGGGGGTCGGATTCGAACCGACGACCTTCGGGTTATGGGCCCGACGAGCTGCCAACTGCTCTACCCCGCGATAATTTAAGTGGGCAATGGAGGATTCGAACCTCCGACCTCAACATTATCAGTGTTGCGCTCTAACCAACTGAGCTAATTGCCCATAGGAGATAAAAAAAATAGGAGAGCTCTAGAGCTCTTAAATAATATATAATAATCGAAATAAAAAAGCAAGAGTTTTTATAGTTTGGCAATCAATAGGTTTAACCCAGTTCTAAAATCGATTTGGCCGGTCTTGTTGAGATAGTCCAGGTTGGTCAGATTATTGATGATCTCTTTTAGTTGGGTAACACTAAAATACTGAGTTTGAGATGCGCTTTTTTGGGCAACATAAGGGTGAAGGCCTAGAGAGGGTCCAATGGTTTTGGGGTTTTCTCCATTCTCTAGGGCTACTTTAAGTTGAAGAATAATTTTGAACTGTCGCAGAAGCATCGCTAAAATATATTCATCAGCGGCTGCCAAACGATATTGATCTTCTAGAATTTTAAGAGTCAGGGATTTATTTTTATTTCCCAAAGCATCAGTTAGAGCAAAAATATTATCATCAATAGCTTTAAAACAAATTTCTTTAACGTCGCTGGCTTTAATCTCAGTTTTGTAATTAATTAATTTTTCAATTTCATTATTCAACTGCCACAGATCATTATTGCTATGATTGATGAGCTCTGAAATAGCTTCGTAGTTTATAGTGCCGCCTCTATTTTCCACTTCAGATTTAATCCAGCTGGCTAGTTCATTGCTGGTTAAGGATTTAAATTCTTGGATAAATTTTTGTTGATTTAAGAATTCAAATAATTTTTTTTCTTTAACAGTTAAGGGGCTATCTTTTTCGCCGTTTGGACTGGTTTTCACTATCTTTCCTTTTTGGTTCTTTATTCGGGGTTCATAAATAACTAGGACATCGTCGCTTTTGTCTAAATTATTTTTTTGGAGATAATCTAAAAATTCTTCTAAGAAGGTAGTTTTTTTATTACTCAAAATATTTTCAATTAGGGTTAATCTTTTTTTGGTAAAAAGCGATCCAGTGTTAATAGTCTGACTGATTTCATTTAAATCAGCTAAAGCACCATCAAGGACGTTAAAACTATGTTCGTTAGGATCTACTTCCTTGAAGAACTTTTGTTTTAATTCATTAATTTTTTGTTTGGCTTTAAAGCTATTGTCGCCGTAGAAGAAAATAATCATGTTATGCTTTATATTTTTTTATATTTTTTTGGAATTGATTTCCTTTGTCTTCAAAGTTTTTGAATATGCTATAACTGGGTGAGGCGGTGGATAATAAGCAAATTTTTCCGGCCGATGTCTCTTGGTAGGCAAATTTTATGGCCATTGCCATTGAGCTGGTATTTATTTTTTGTGGTAACTTCTTATTTTGTTTTTTGGCTTCTAATTTTATATTATCCCAAATTTTAGAACCACTATCGGGAAACAATACTATATTTTTAATATTCAACTTTATTATTTTTTTGGCTAAGTCCTTGAAATTATAACCACGATCTTGCCCCCCTAATATAATTGTTTCTAATTTATCTTCTAATGTTTCTATTGCTGCCAGGGTTGATTCCGGTGTTGTTGAGATAGCATCATCGTAGAATGTTATGCCACGATGGACTCCAGCCATCTCAAGGCGATGGCTTAGGTTATGGAAGTTTTTGATTGCCAATCTAATGTCGTTGTCATTTATAAAGAGTATCTTAGCGACACAAATTGCGGCCATAATATTTTCGATGTTGTGCTTGCCTAAAAGCTTTATATCCTTGAGTGAAATTATTTTTTTATCAGAATAATTTATCCAATCATTTTTGATTGAACAGAGATTAAGGTAGTCAACGGTTTGGGCCGGGGTTCTTTGGGCCAGGTTTTTTATAAACGGATATTGATTATTGAAGACAAAAAAGTCTGATGGTTTTTGGTATTTAACTATATTAGCCTTGGCGTCTTTATAATTTTTAAACCCATGGTGATATGGCAAATGATCGGGAAAGATATTTAAGAAAACTGAGATTTGTGGACTGCGTTTTAATGTCGATAGTTGGTATGATGATAACTCATAAACAAAAAATTGATTTTTTTTGGTCTCTTTATTTTTTAAGTGTATTAAAGGGTCATTTCCAATATTCCCGACTAACTTAACCTGGAGGGATGCTCGTTTCATCATCTCGTAAATTAGTTTTGTCGTAGTGCTTTTTCCCTTAGTGCCAGTTATTCCAATTATTTTTCCGGGACTGTTATCAAAAAAGATATTTGTATTTGTAGTTATTAGACAGCCGTTTTTTTGAGCTTTAGTTATTTCTGGCAAATCTGCCGGTATCCCTGGACTTTTAACAATTAGATCAAAATCGGACAGAGATGAAAGATATTCTTTATGATTGAGAATGATAATATTTTTGTTTGAGTCTTTAATTGGTTTTTGATCGGCAAGATATAGCTTTTTTTCAGGATAAAGATTGTTAAAATAACTCTTAACCGCTTGTCCTTCGTGGCCATATCCTAAAATAAGTATTTTCTGAAATTTTTCTGGAATATTATGTCCTGGTCTTAGATCTAAATTATTCTTTATTAATAACTCTTTATTTTTTATTTTTGGAGACACTAATTTTAGGAAGTATTTTACGATAAAAGTTTTTTGATAATCCTTTTGTTTAGCTGCTAAAAGAGTTGCCGCTAAAGCCTCTCCCGGTTCTCCGACACAGTCAAAGGGTTTAAAGTTTTTCTGACCCCAGAGTTCTAGAAAAAGCGGCAATAGGTTCTTGTCGTTATATAAATTTTTTCCAAATATCCTTGTTATTTTGTCGGCAGGGACAAAGGCCGAGAGTAGATTAAAGGAGAAGGCGCATTTTGGACATTCTCCGCACCAATTAGATTTAGATTTTTGGTTAATTCTAAAATTTTTATTACAACTAGAAAAGGCTGGTAAATATTTAGATAGTTTAGAAAATTCGGATATTATTCGTAGTTCCGAGTAGCGACGTAAAAGGCTAAAATATTTTAGCTCCGGAGCGATAAAGCTATTAATATAATTAGTTAGCTTAGTTTCAAATTCAAAGCTCTTACTGTATTGGTGATTAATATTTTGTCCTAAATAATTTAAGTTACCAAAATTAGCGCTATGCTCATTGGCTAAAACTATATATTTATAATCATATAAAATGGCGGCTAGGACGGCACTGAAGGCATAAATTGATGAAATTGGAACGTGCCCATTGTAAGCATCGAGTCGATTTATATTAAATAGTTTTGGGTCTATTGTTCTATTAATTATTATTCTGGGTCGATTGATTATGTGGCTGGTATCTTCTTGAACTTTGCTGTCACCAAGGCTAAATAAGGAAAATTCTTGGTTTTGTTCCTTTAAAATTTCAGCGGCTAGGCAAGAATCTTTACCCCCTCCGATTAGAGATAATGATCTGTCTCGCAGGTTAATCTTATTTAATTTTGTTTTTGTTGTCTTGGTTGCCGGAAAATTAATCCAGTTTTTTAAGTTGAGTTTGTTTTGATAAGAAAATTCTCCCAATCCTTTTTGGTAGAGGTCGTTCCAAAAACTAGCTTGTTCTGAATTTATTATTCCCGAATTAATGATTATTTTTGGCGGACAATAAGTTTTGTAATAACTTAGTCCTAGAGCCAGATGAAGATTAAATAAAGCATTGTCAATTGTTTTTTTATCAGCTTTTTTGTTGATTAGTATTTTTGGTAATTGTATTTTTTCGCAGAATGATAGTTTATTATCTAAAGAATAATAAAATAAGGCTTCACCTTTTTTAAGATTAAAACTATATTTTTGAAAAATGAAATTAGTATAAATGGATTGGGGCTTGCTCGTTTTTATTTGGTTTGGCATATGCTAGTTTTGTCTATATAACTTAGGGTAGTTTTTAAAAAATGACAAGTTTTAGTTTAAAGCATGTCGCGTTGACATATTTTAGAATTTATGATTAATTAGTGGTATAATATATCTAAGGTTGATCTTTAAAATTTTCGTAAAAAAGGAGGTTACGATGCTTATCGCAATCGGTATATTTGTTCTATTATTTATATGGCTTCTTTCTCCCACTTTGATCAAGTGGCGATGGATGACTCTTTTGCAGTTAGATCAAATTAAGTTTTTGGTTCAGCGTGAATTACCCCAGAAAATTTCGTCGGCATTATTCTTTGTATTATTGTCGGCGTTACTTCACTTATTGCTTTATATTATTCTGGGGGGCTTGCCATCAATCACTGATGTTGATCTATCAAAATTAACTATTAATATCCCGTATTGTGAACCGTTAAACATTGATGATTTAGGATTGTATTATTCTTTTTCTGGATGGTGGGGAATAATACCTCTGGCCATTTGGTTGGGAATTATGCGATACTTATATGAAGTCCGATATCATTCCTTTTCTTGTTTTAGATCGGAGTATTCTGGGTATGTATTGTTATTCTACTTAGCGGTTATCATGACTTACTTCTCGTTTGTTGGGGGATCATCAATTTATGGATTGGCCTATAGCCTGGCATTTCTGTTAGCCTATAGCCTAGTGCATTTATTGCTATGGTTAATTTGATCAAAAGGTAATTTAATATAATTACCTTTTTTTATTTTTTCAAATTTTTTTCCATCTCACCCCAACTATAACCATATTTAACATCAACGACAATCGGAATTTTTAGTTTAATAATATTTTCCATAATAGTTTTAATCTGAGGAATATATTTTTCAACCAGGCTATCTTTAATTTCAAAGATTAATTCATCATGAACCTGGAGAATCATTCTGATGTCATCTTGGCTGTCAATCAGCTCTGAGATTTTAATCATCGCCAGCTTAATCATATCCGCTGCCGTCCCTTGAAATGGCATATTAATAGCCATGCGTTCAGCACTTTTTTGGATCATGATAATTGTGGAATTAATTTCCGGTAGATTGCGTCGACGGCCTAAAATAGTTTCAACATAACCATGCTTTTTGGCAAATTCCAGATTAGTGGCAATATATTTTTTAATGCCCGAATAGGTGACAAAATATTTGGTGATAAACTCTTGGGCTTTCTGATAGGAAATTCCGGTTCCTTGGCTTAATCCATGTGGTCCTTGACCGTAGATCACGCCAAAATTAACTGCTTTAGCTTCACTTCTCATTTTGGGAGTCACCTCATTTAAATCTACTTCGTTAATGGCCGCGGCAGTAATAACATGAATATCCTCGTTCTGGGAAAAAGCTTCCAACATTCTTTTGTCAGATGAAAGATGAGCGACGAGACGAAGTTCAATTTGGGAGTAATCTAGGCTCGCTAAAATATAACCTGGCTCTGACTTAAAGGCGGTTCGAATCTTTTTTCCGAGGGCAGTCTTGGTTGGAATATTTTGTAGGTTAGGCTCAGTTGATGATAGTCGACCGGTTGCTGTAATTGTTTGGTTAAAGCTGGTGTGGAGTCTTTTTGTCTTAGGATCAACTAATTCTGGCAAGGCTTCAATATAAGTGCTGAGTAGTTTTGTTAGTTCGCGATAATTTTGGAGAAGGGGAATAATGGGATGAGCTTCTTTTAATTTTTCTAATTGTTCGGCGGCAGTTGAAAGTCCGGTTTTAGTTTTTTTAATTCCCTTGGTGGCGATTTCTAATTTTTCGTATAGGATTTCTTTTAATTGTTTAGTAGATTTAATGTTAAATTTCTCGCCGGCTAATTTGTAAATATTTTTTTCTAATTCAACTATTTCTCTCCTTAGTTCCTTGGACATTTTGCTCAAGATATCTTTATCAAGCAGGATCCCGGTATTTTCCATTTGGGCTAAGACGGGAATCAGCGGAACCTCAATTTCTTCAAATAGCTTTGAGAGTTTAGCGGCTTTTAGTTTTTTTTCTGAAACAGTAACCAGGCGATTGGTGAAGTCAGCATCTTCGCAGGAGTAGATTGCCATTTTTTGTAGGGGGACTTGAGCAAAGTCAGCGGCGGTAAATTTTTCTCCGATTAGATCGCGATGATTTATTTTTTCAAATCCAAATTCGGAGAAGGTAATAGCGTCTAAATTGTGTTGGCGATTTTCAGGATTAAGGAGATAGGAGGCGATCATAGTGTCAAACCAAATCCCTTTAATATTTAGTCCCTGGTTATTTAAAACACGGAGATCAAACTTAATGTTATGACCACATTTCTTTATTTTTTGATCTTCTAATATGGGAGCTAACTCTTTTAGCCACTTATTATTTTCTTTGGTGTTTAGATAATAGGCCTCGCCCTCTCGGAACGAAAAAGAGATCCCGAGGAGATTGGAGTTTAGAGGGTCGAGCGAGTCAGTCTCAGTATCAATGGTAAAAACAGTTTGCTTTGATAGTAGTGTAAGGAAAGACTTAAAGTCTGAGTCGCTATCTATTAATTGGTATTTAAATTCTTTAGTGTTTCTGGCAAATTTATCAAGGGAGGTAAAAAGATTGGGAGCTTCTGAGCTGGTGCCAAGATAATTATCAAGATTGGTTAAGCGGGTGATTAGGGATTTAAACTCTAAGTCACTAAAGAGCGCAGTGATTTTAGTTTTATTTAATTTTTGGCAACGGGATTTTTCTAAATCAAATTTAATTGGCGCATTAATATCAATTGTTGCTAATTTCTGGCTGAGATAAGCTTCTTTCTTGTGTTCTTTGAGAAGTTCCAGGATTCGAGGTTTTATCCGGTTGTCATTTTGGTCCACAGCTTTATAGACCTGGTCAAGATTTTTGAAAGTATTTAACAAGTCAGAGGCAGTTTTTTCGCCAATCCCTTTAACTCCCGGAATATTATCACTTGGGTCTCCCCGCAATGCCTTGTAATCAATCATCTGACTTGGTTTAAGTCCCCCATATCGACTTTCTACCTCTTGGGAGCCGTAGAGAACGCTGTCAGTTATTCCTCGGCTCATGGTATAAACTTGAGTATTTTCATCAATTAATTGAAGTGTATCCATATCCCCGGTCATAATTATCTTTTTGATACCAGAGTTAACCTGATGTGAAATAGTGCCGATCAAGTCGTCAGCTTCAAATCCACTTAGATCATAAATAGGAATGTCAAAAGCCTTGGCTATTTCTTTGACCAGTGGAATTTGTTCATAGAGCTCGTCAGGAGCTTTGACTCTTCCGGCCTTATACTCTTTATATTCTAAATGTCTGAAGGTTGCCCCTTTTTTATCTAGAGTTAGAGCGATATAGTCAGGTTTGATATCCGAGATTGCCTTGATGAGGAAAAGGGTAAAGCCATAGACAGCATTGACCACCTGGCCAGTCTTAGTGGTCATGGTTGGTGGGAGGGCATGAAAACTGCGATGAATAATAGCATTACCATCGATAATGATGAGTTTTTGTTCTTTTTTGGTCATAGACATAGTTTATCATTTTTAGAGTAATAATCAAAGTTGTCCCTGTTGAGAAAAAAATGAATAATGTGATATACTATATGAGAAATTAAATAATTAAATAAATAATGTAAATATGACTAAAAAGTTTTTACTGCTATTTTTATTATTGCCCTTGCTTTTGGCTGGGTGTACTGCTGTCTCAAATTCTGAGGAAAAAAAGAGTGCGCTTGATGGCCAAACAATTCTTTTTTATGGCGAAACTTGCGCTCATTGTAAAGTCTTGGAACAATATTTAGAGGATAATAAGATTAATGACAAAATGTCTATAGAGAAGTTGGAGGTTTCTAAAAATAAGACTAATGCCACTTTAATGATGGAGGCTGTTAATAATTGTGCAATATCCAAGAATGCTGTTGGTGTGCCTTTCTTGTGGGTTGATAATAAGTGTTATATGGGAGACGTTGAAACGACTAATTTTTTTAAGACTAAATTTAAATTGTAGAATACTATGAATAAGATAAAGATATTTTCTGGATTATTATTACTTAATTTTTTGATGGTTTTCTCGGCTTCGGCCTTTTGTCCTGTTTGTGTGGTGGCTGCCGGTGCTGGTTTGGGCTTTTCCAGATGGCTGGGGATAGATGACGTTATTACCAGTCTCTGGATTGGTGGTTTGCTCGTGGCCGTTTCTGCTTGGACCGTTGAATGGTTAATGAAGAAGAAAGTTAATTTTAAGGGAATGAGTTTTTTAACTTATCTTGCTTATTATGCCATGGTTATTATCCCTTTTTACTCTACTGGATTTATTGGACATCCGTTTAATCGATTGTGGAATATTGATAAGATTCTGTTGGGTATTATTATTGGCAGTTTAGCTTTTTATTTTGTTGGTGTTTGGTATCAACATCTAAAAAGAAAAAATGATAATCGGGCTCATTTTCCTTTTCAAAAAGTGGTGATGCCTCTCGGTTCTCTGTTAGTTTTAAGTTTTATCTTTTATTTTCTTACTAAATAATATTTTAGAATAATATGGATATTAATCAAAAAGAATTACAGACCTTTATTGATAAGATGGATGATTTGAAAAAGGATAACAAGTTGGATTTGTCTTCTGACCAAGATTTAAGTATTGCGGTTATGAACTTAATCAGCATTGAAGAGCATTTTTTCTTCTCGGGTGCTAAGACTGGGAACGCTGATTATTATGATTTGATTAAAGACGTCAGAGAGATGCGCAAAGAGTTAATGCAAAAATTAATTAAGGAATATGAGGGAGAGGTTTGGTGTATTTCCAAGCATCTTCTGGCAGCTTCCATGAGACTAATGGAGGTTGGAACTAAGGAAATGGGACGTGGAAGAAAGGAAGATGCTTATGAATTATTTTCTAAGGCCTATAATCTTTATTCTCTCTTCTGGGGATTAAATATGAAACTCATTAATACCGGTGATATTAAAAAGATTGATGACGCTGCGCTCAACAAACATGATCAGGAGAAAAAAGGTTTTATGGGAAAATTGGGTGATCTAGTTCAGAAAGCAATTAACTGCTGTTTGGAATAAAAAAATTGTTATTAAATAGAAAAAAGCCCTTTAAAATAGTGGCTTTTTTTGTGCTTTGACAAACAATTTTTTTTGTGGTAATTTCAAATTAATTAATGCTATCCTACCCACAATAGTGAAGCCGAACACTAACTATTTTCTAACTTAACTATATTTTTTCTCTCATCAGCAACCTTTTGGTTGTTTTTTTGTTTCTGACGATAACTGTTAAGTG